>Ga0222714_10001286_pt1 | contig 28292 bp, 34 predicted proteins | sample C33_3DmetaG_FD_165048 | JGI IMG/M metagenome (GOLD analysis project Ga0222714, IMG submission 165048) | Estuarine water microbial communities from San Francisco Bay, California, United States - C33_3D | ecosystem: Environmental > Aquatic > Marine > Unclassified | place: USA: California... | reverse complement strand
CTCACTTTTTCTCTTTGACAAGCCAAAAGCATTACTAAAAAAATTATATAAAGTAAAAATTTCATATTTTTTTATTTAAAAATAAAATGTTAACCATCAATAGAAAAAAACCAATTGAAATATAACTATCAGCTAAATTGAATGCTGGCCAATGATATTTGGCCACATAAATATCAATAAAATCAACTACATATCCTCTAAATATCCGGTCAATAAAATTGCCAATCGCTCCTGTGATAATAAGAGTTAAATTTAATCTAAAGCTTTTATCTTGGGTCTTAAATAGCAAATAACAAAAATAGACTATAATAGAGGCAATAAAAAAAGAGACAATTAATTGATTCAATGAGGGACTATTTAAGAAACCAAATGCAAATCCATAGTTTACTACAAAAGTAAAATTTAAATAAGGAACTATTTCAATAGACTCAAAAAGATCAAAAAGTCTTGTGATAATTAATTTTGAGATCTGATCTGCGAATAAAAGAAAAATAAATAATAAAAAAAGAAATATCTTATTATTAGTTTTGAAGAGAGTTCCAAACATCATCACATCTTTGACATAGATTATTCATATTATTTTTCACTTCAGGTAAAATAGTCCAACATCTTTGACACTTTTCTCCCTGTGCGACTAATATTTCAACAAATATATCATCATCATCAAATGTTAAACAATTATTAGTTTTTTCTTCAATATTATAAATCTCAACATTACTTACGATACACATTTCAGCTAAATTAATATCTTTAAGAATTTCTTTAGTGCCGTTATTAATAAAAAGTTTAACAGATGCTTGAAGACTAGAGCCAATCAATTTTTCATTTCGTTTAATCTCTAAAGCAGCTGTAATTGTTTTTCTGACTCTTTTTAGTTCGCTAAAGTTTTTTTCAATATTTTGATTTTGATAATTAAAATCTTTATCATTGATGACTTGCCTTAGTATACTCTGTGTATTTGAATATTGTCTTGCTTGCCAAGCTTCTTCGGCAGTAAAACTAATTATTGGACTTAGCCATTTAATTAAAAATTCAAAAATATAATGTAAACATGAAGAAGCTGATTTTCTTTTAATGCTATTAATATTATCGCAATAAAGTGAATCTTTTCTGATATCGAAGTAGAATGCTGATAAATCTAAAGTACAAAAATTTAATATTTTAGTATAAATACTATGATAGTCGTGTTTAGCAACTAATGTCTTTAGCTCGCTATTTAATATTGATATTTTAGTTAAAATATATTGCTCTAAATTTGGCATATCACTAGGATCTATAATGCTATTAGGGTTAAAATTGTTTAAATTTCCCAATAAATATCTGAGTGTATTTCTAATTTTCCTATAAGAGTCGATTTGATAATTAATGATTTGGTTATCTATTTTAAGATCCTCCGAGTAGTCGGATGCCACCACCCAAATCCTTAATATATCGGCACCATATTTATTTATAATTTCATCAGGTGAGATAACGTTTCCAATGGATTTAGACATTTTTCTACCTTTTCCATCTACAACAAAACCATGAGATAAAATACTTTCGAAAGGTGCGCGACCCCTTGTGCCGCATGACTCTAGCAAAGAAGAATGAAACCACCCCCTATGTTGATCTGATCCCTCTAAATACATAGATGCAGGCCACTGTAGTTCCTCTCTATCTTCTAATACATAAGAGTGAGTTGATCCACTATCAAACCAAACTTCTACGACGTCTTTTATTTGTTCGAATTCATCTGCGTTATATTCAGGTGCTAAGAATCTTGATGGTTCAGAATTAAACCAAGCATCTCCTCCTTCTTGTTCATAAATATTAGCAATTCTCTCAATAATTTTTTGATCTCTAAGCGGCTCGCCTGTTTTCTTATTAACAAAAATTGGCAAAGGAACACCCCAAACCCTTTGACGTGAAACACACCAGTCTGGTCTGTCTTGAATCATGCTTCTTAATCTATTTTGTCCCTGCTTAGGAAAAAAATCTGTCTCATCAATTGACTTTAATGCTTTCTTTCGAAGGTCATTTGTCTCCATAGAAATAAACCATTGAGATGTATTTTTGTAAACCAATGGTGCTTTTGACCTCCACGAATGAGGATAACTATGCAATAGAACTCCCTGAGAAAGTAAATTATTACATTTGCTTATTTCATCACAGACATCTTGATCAACTTTAAAAATATGTTTACCGGCAAAAACAGGAATATGATCATAGTAAACTCCACCCTCATCTATTGTCATCGGTAGTTCCAAATCATGTTCTTTGCCCAACAAAAAGTCATCCATGCCATGAACAGGGCAAACATGAACAATGCCTGTGCCTTGCTCTGTGGTTACAAAATTTCCATGTAAAACAGGTACTTCAAATTTATAGCCCGACTCATAAAGCGGATGTTGGCATTTAGTTTTTAATAAATCGCTGCCCTTTAGTGTAAAATTAGACTTAAAATCATTGATTTCATTATCTTTTAAAAAACTTTCTTTTAGATCTTTTGCAACAATAACATTTTTATTATGGTCGTTAACTTTTATAGATAAAGACTCGTATTCCAAGTTTTCGTGTACAGCTAACGCCCTATTGCCCGGGATTGTCCAAGGTGTAGTTGTCCAAATTACAATTGAATGATTATTTAATTTATCTATGTCAGTATTGGAGATTGGAAATGCAGCATAGATAGTAGTTGATTTATGGTCTTGATACTCTACCTCCGCATCTGCTAATGCAGTCTTTTCAACCACTGACCAGAGTACAGGGCGATGTCCTTTATAAATACCTCCATTTTCTAAAAATTTTCCAAGTTCTCTGACAATCTGAGCTTCAGAATGATAGTGCATAGTTGTGTAAGGATTATCCCAATCACCTATTACACCCAATCTTTGAAATTCATTCTTTTGTATGTCTATCCATTTATTTGCAAAATCACGACACTGCTTTCTAAATTCAATAACAGGCACGTCATCTTTATTTTTCTTTTTAGCTCTATACTCTTCTTCGATCTTCCATTCAATCGGTAAACCATGGCAATCCCATCCTGGAATATAAATAGAATTTTTATTTAATAATTGCTGATATTTGACAATTATATCTTTTAAAATTTTATTTAATGCATGACCCATATGTAAGTGTCCGTTAGCATAAGGGGGGCCGTCATGAAGTATAAATTTCTCTTTTGATTTAGAGTCTTCTCTTAACTGCTTATATATTTTTTCATTCATCCACTTTTCTAAAATTTGTGGTTCTTTTTTTGGCAAATCTGCTTTCATTGAAAAGTCAGTTTTAGGCAGTAATATGGTATCTTTAATTTCCATGATTTAAGATTTTCTTTGATACAGTGATATCTGATTTAATTTGATTTAACAATTCTTCAATACCATTAAATTTTTGCTCGTTTCTTATTTTTTCAAAAAAATATATTTCAATTTCTTGGCCATAAATATCTTGGTTAAAGTCAAAGATAAAATCTTCTACTATAGGTATCTTTTTATCAAATGTTGGCCTCATGCCAAAATTAACAATACCATTCAACATTTTTCCATTAACCTTAGTTTTTACAGCATAAACCCCATAAGGTATTTGGATTAAACCTTTGGGATATTCAATATTTGCTGTTGGTATTCCGACAGTTCTTCCTCTTTGATCACCTTTTATTACTTTGCCCTTTATGGAAAATTCTCTATTTAAAAGTTCGTTCGCGAGTGTAACTTGCCCCGTTTGTAAATAGTTTCTTATTTGAGATGAGGATATTTTTTTACCCTCTGAGCTTTCCATAACCAAGTCAATTTCTTCACATAAAATTTGATTTAACTTACAAAAACTTTGAAGAGTTTTAATATCTCCCTCTCTATTTGATCCATATCTAAAATCACTACCTATATATAACTTTTTAATTGAGAGGCGATCAAATAACTTATTTTCGAATTCGCCATAGCTTAGTGAGGTTAAGCTATCGTCAAAAACCAAATCTATTAAATAGTCTAATTTGTGATGACTTAAAATTTTAATCTTACTATCAATGTCATTGATCATAAAATTATTTGAATTATTAAAAAAAATTTTTGGATGAGGATTGAATGAAATAACTAAAGATTTACAATTAGATAACTCTGCATTTTTAATTAAATTATCAATAATTTTAATATGACCAATATGTAGTCCATCAAAACTACCTATGGTAAGAAAAACATCCTCTTTTAGATTAATTTCCTCTAACTTTGAGTAAAAATATTTCATACAGTTTAAAGAAAATTATATTTACTCTTATAGTAAATTAAAGATTTAGCATTTTTTAATTTAGAATAATCAGTAATTCTGCAAATTATAATTGTATGATCCCCGGATAAGATCTTTTTTTCAACAATAGCTTGTATTAATCCTAAAGAGTTTGAAAAAAATGGTACCTTGTTTTTAGCTAATTCAAACTTAGTATTTTTCCATCTATTTTCCAATGGACCGGAAAATTTTTTGGATAAATTGAGCTGCATTTTAGATAAAATATTAATATTTAAAGGGCTTCGATTTGAAAAAGATTTTAATGCAGAATTTTCATTACCAAGGCAAAAAAGAAACTTAGGAGGATTCAATGATAAACTTGTAAATGAGTTTATTGTACATCCAAAATACTTAGAAAGATTAGTGCCATTTGTAACAATAGTTATGCCTGTCGAAAATAAGCCAAATACTGAAGTTAAAGTTTCTTTTTTCATCTCTTAATAACATTTTTGGTAGCGCTGGAGAGACTCGAACTCTCACGAAGTTGCCCTCACCGGATTTTGAATCCGGCGCGTCTACCATTCCGCCACAGCGCCACAATTAATGATAATTTCATATATTAATAAGATTAACTAAGCAAATTTTATAACTATTTCTGTATTTATAAAAATTAATGACTAATATCGCTTTGCTTTGGAATACATTTATTTTGTCCTACCTATCATTACCTTTGCTATGACTGCTGCGATTACTCCAGGCCCAAATAATATTATATTATCTACGCACGCAGTTAATTACGGTTTTAAAGAAACAGTACCCCTTATACTTGGAGTATTTTTTGGATTTTTATCTATTTTGACAATCAGCTTATTAGGATTAGGAAAAATTTATCATTCATTTCCAACAGTAGCTATGATTATTAAAATAATTGCAGTTGGTTTTTTAACTTATTTGTCTTTTAAAATTTTTAATTCAAAAACTTTTTCTAATTCAAAAAATTCTAAAAAATTTACTTTCAAAGATATTTACTTTTTTCAAATAATTAACCCTAAGGGCATGACCATGGCAATGTCAAGCTCTGCTATTTTTTTACAAAACGAATTTCCATATTATATAGAATTTATTCTAATTTTTAGCTGTTTTATAATTTCCACTGCCTCTAGCGCTATCGCATGGGCAGCGATAGGGCATTTATTTAGAAAATATCTAAATGATACCAAAAAAATTATTTACTTTAATCGTATTATGGCAATCTTACTATTATCTAGTATTGTTATAATAGTTTTATGAACATTAGCATTTTTAAATTAATAATTTTCTCTCTCATTAGCTTAATAATCCTAGCTCCCATCTGCATAATTATTGTTAATGGTATGCTTTCAATTCTGAGCTATAAAGAAATTTACTTAACACGTTATTTTTTTGGAACTTTAATATTAATACTTGGTGTTTCTGGCTTAGTTTTGATAATTAGTATCCCTCTTGCCTGGGTCAATACAATGACGGACTATACGGGGAGAAAATTAATTCAAACACTCTCAGTTTTACCACTGGCAGTTCCCGCCTATATTTCAGCATATACATATTCAGAAATACTCGAACCAGGAGGCTATCTTTCTTTATTATTTAATTCATTTAATGGTTTTTCAATACGTAATTATTTTTTTGCCTCATTAATTATTGCCGTTTCCCTCTTTCCTTATGTCTATCTACTCACGAGGATTGCGATTATTAATTTCTCTGCAAGATACATAGAAGCAGCCAAAACAATGGGAAAAAATGGATACGAGTGTTTTTTGTATATATGTATTCCAATGGCCATACCAGGTATCGCAGCTGGTTTGGCGCTTACAATAATGGAAACCACTAATGATTTTGGAGTTGCTGACTATTTTGGACTTCAAACTTTATCAGTTGGGGTATTTCATTATATATCGATTATCAATGAATTACCTTCAGCCTTTATTTTGTCATTTATTATAATAATTTTAATGGCATGTTTATATATCTTAGAGAATTATTTTCGTGGAAATAAAAAGTTTCATAACTCAAGTTATGAAAATATTAAATGGTCAAGATATAAACTTTCACTAAAATCATCTTTTGTTGTTTTTATAACCAGCTTAGTACCAATTCTTTTTGGCTATATCATTCCTTTGATATTTATTTTTAATCTAGTATTAATAAATCTTAATATCATAGATTTTAATAATTTTATTACTTCATTGAGTAATTCTATTCTACTTGGTGCTTTAGTAGGTTTTGTATGCATTAGTGTTTCAATTTTTATTAACTACTTTAGTCGATTTTCAAAAAATAAATTTTTATTTTTATATAAAAAATTTATTAATGTTGGTTATGCGATACCAGGTGTAGTAATTGCATTTGGAGTGTTATTTTTAGTTTATTACTTAGATTTAATTTCTAATTTAGCCGTTACTGCCAGTCTGGTTGGATTGGTCATAGCTCTAGTTACTAGACTTATATCAATTTCAAATAATTCATTAGAGTCTGGTTTAGATAAAATTGGAAAATCTATTGATGATGCTTCCAGACTTATTGGTAGAAGGCAGTCTACTACTTATTTTAGAATTATTTTACCTCAAGTTAAGTTAAGTATTTTAGCTGGCTTTTTTTTAGTTTTTGTAGATAGCATTAAAGAGTTACCAATTACTCTCCTTCTAAGGCCTTTCAACTTTAATACTCTTGCTACTAGCTTATATGAATACTCTTCCAATGAAATGTTTGAATATGGAAGTCTACATGCTTTAACAATTATAGTCTTCCTATCCCTTGCAATTTATATTTTTGAAAATATTTTAGAAAAAAAGGTTTTGTTTAAAGACTAAAATAAAACTAACCTATAAATTTTTTCATTAATTTTAAAGTTTCTTCACTAACATGATGCTCGATGCCCTCGCTATCAATTTCTGCAGTTTTTTTTGATACGCCAATTTTAATTAAAAAGTTATAGACAACTTCATGTTTTTGCTGAGCATTTATTGCAAGTTCTTCGCCCTTCTCAGTTAAAAATATTGAACGGTATGGCTCAGAAGTAACAAGCTTAAAGCCTATGAGTCGCTTAATATTTTTATTAACCGTAGCTTGTGAGACTCCAAAATGTTTGGCTAAATCAGTATTTTTTACATCACCATTGGTTTCAGCTATCTCTTTAATAGCCTCTACATAATCTTCCAAAATCTCATTTTTATTTTGGTCTCTAATATTGGAATATTGATGAGGCGCACTGGATCTAGTGTTTTTCATAATTTTCAACTTATTAAGTAAAAAAGTGAATGTAAAGTAGTGTTTGACTAATTTTTAGCAGTGTCTATAATTCTTAGCCTAGGCTAAAAATAAATGACAGAACTAGTTCTACAATTAAGTCGCAGACTTCAATATCTTAGGATATCAAAAATTATACTATTTATATGTATGCTGCTATTGCTTATAAATCATAATTCTAGAGATATACTTATTTCCTCTGCCAGTAGTGCTTATATTTCAGTATCTTCATTTGTTGCCATTACTTTATGGTTTTTTGTTTTTTTAGAAAAAAGAAATTTCAATATTCAAAAAATTATTTCTAAGCATAAACGTCTTGAAATACCTATTGCCTCCCTACTAGGGGTAATTCCAGGTTGTGGTGGTGCCATCATGGTAATGAGTATGTTTACGAAAAATATCGTTTCTTTTGGAGCGGTTTTAGCAGCATTAATCAGTACAATGGGAGATGCAGCATTTTTACTAATAGCTACAAAACCTCAAGCAGCTTTAATTATTTTACCGCTAACTTTTTTTACTGGCATCATATCAGGATACATAGCCAAACCTTTCACATCAAATTTTTTGAACTCAACCAAAACAAAAATTATTAATTTTTCAGAACTTCCTGAAAATAAAACTTCAGAAAAATTTTATAGACTTTGGTATGTTATTTTAATACCTGGATTTCTTCTTGGGGTCGCTAATGCATTTAATTTAGATGTTCATTTACACTTATTTAATTTTGACCTGATTCTGATAGGATCTTTTATTGCTTCTTTCTATTGCTTACTTTTATGGGTTCTTAATCCGTTAACTGATATTCAAATGGCTTCTATACATGAAAATTCTTATAGAAAAGTTGTTGATACTACTTGTTTTGTTACAGTATGGGTAATCCTATCTTTTGTTTTATTTGAAATGATTAATTCTATGTCAAATGGTCAAATATTTAATTCATTAATACTGTTTGGGCCGTTAATACCTTTAATGGCAATTCTAATAGGATTCATTCCTGGTTGTGGACCGCAAATTATGATCACATCCATGTATGTTGGTGGGCAATTACCAATGTCAGCTCAAATTGGGAATTCTATTTCTAACGATGGTGATGCTCTTTTTCCTGCTATTGCTATTGCTCCCAAGGCAGCAATTTTAGCTACACTTTATAGCGCCATTCCTGCTCTTGTTATTGCTTATTTCTGGTATTATTTTGTTGCTTAATTAAAACAAATATTACCAAAAATAATGTTCCAAAATTTTACCATTTTTATTGAAAAGCAATCTAAATCTAGGTACTCCCAATTTTTCCTTTCAATTGTAGCATTTATTGAAAGTATTTTTTTTCCTATACCGCCTGATATTATTTTAATACCAATCATCTACTTTAATAAAAATAAATTCATTCTTACCGTTCTTAACTGTACTTTTTTTTCAGTTTTGGGAGGAGTAATTGGCTATCTTATCGGTTTTATTTTTTTTGATTTAGTGAAAAATTATATAAACATATCCAAACAAGAAACTTTCCTTAATTTTTATAATCACTGGGGTTACATGGCTATATTTTTAGGAGGATTTACGCCCATTCCCTATAAAATTATAGCTATTACTAGCGGTTACTCTAAATTTAATTTTTTAGTTTTCATTTTACTTTCTTTAATTTCAAGAGGATTAAGGTTTATCATTATCGGCTACATTGTTAGTAAGTTTGGAGATTTGGGGATCGCTTATTTAAAAAAAAATAAATTTTTAATTTTTTTAATATTACCGCTAATAATTGCAGGAATTTCAATATTGGTATTTAAGTAATGCAAGATCAACTAAAAATTAGTCAACTTATATTTATATTTTCAATACTAGCTATTTGCTTTGCTTTTTTTTTACAATATTTTTTAGGACATCAACCTTGTAAATTATGCATCTATCAAAGAATACCTTACTATATCGTTGTATTAGTAAGTGTTTTATATTTAATTTTTAAAAAATATTTTAAGATTTATTATTCTTTACTAATTTTTTTACTTTTATCAGAGTTTTTTATTTCTAATTACCATACGCTATCTACATTTGGTATTTTAAATTACTCAGGTTGTGAGAGCGCAACTTTACCTAAAGATATTACTAAACTTAAAGATGCCTTAATGAGTGACTCTTTAGTTGTGAATTGCTCAAACGCAAATTTGAAATTTTTTGGTGTCCCATTGTCGGTTTATAATTCTTTGTTTTCATTTGTTTTTCTGTTACTTATTACAATCAATGAGTTTAAAAAAAAGAACTAAGAAGCTTTCCAATACCGACCGAAAGTTAATTGAAGAGATTATCAGAGTTGATCATGCTGGAGAGCATGGTGCAACTCAAATTTATCGCGGACAGTTAAAAATATTTAATAAAGATACTCCTTTTGGAAAAGAGATTAAAGAAATGGCAGATCAAGAAGAAATTCATAAATCAACATTTGATGAGTTAATTGTTAAAGAAAATGTCAAACCAACTGTTATGTTTCCAATTTGGAATTTAGCTGGATTTGCTTTAGGTGTAGGTACTGCCTTGCTCGGTAAAAAGGCTGCCATGGCTTGCACAGTGGCAGTTGAGGAAGTTATCGGTCAACATTATGAAGATCAAGCCTTAGAATTAGAAAATAGAAAAATAAATCCAGAATTACTTAAAATAGTTAAAAAATTTAGAGAAGATGAATTAGAGCACCATGATACAGGGGTTGAACATCACGCAGAAATGACAACTGGATATGTACTTTTAGCAAAAGCTATAAAAACACTTTGCTATACTGCAATCAAAGTATCAAAAAAATACTAGTCTCTTTCCAAAATACTATCCCAGTAAAGATAATCTCTCCAACTTGAGTGAAGATAATCTGATGGAAAATTTCTGCTCTTTAATCTTAAAGAATATTGAGAGGGCTCTTTGGGTTTTTTAATAAGCTTAAAACCAACCTGGTTTAAAGCCTTACTGCCCTTTGTCCAATTACAATCTGAACAAGCAGTAACTACATTTTCCCAATTAGTTAATCCTCCTTTAGATCTTGGAATTAAGTGATCAAAAGTTAATTCTTTTGTAGAAAATTTTTCATTACAGTATTGACAAGTAAAATCATCCCTTAAAAAAACATTAAAACGAGTAAACGCAGGTTTATGACTATGGGGAATATAGTCCTTTAAAGCAATTATACTCGGGAGATTCATTTCAAAAGAAGGAGATGAGACTTTTTGATCGTATTGTTCAACAATATTTACTCTATCTAGGAAAACTGCTTTAACTGCGTCTTTCCATGTCCATACCGACAAAGGGAAATAGCTTAATGGCCTATAATCAGCGTTAAGTACTAGACTGGGACAATGATTCGAACTGATCATTGTTTAATAATAACACAATCGTAGAATTAATACTGAATAAAATTTTGTTAGATCCAGGTTTGATAAGATTGATTAATCATATTTAAAGCTAAAGGACTAATTGAGTGAGAACAATTTTCATCTAAAACTAATTTACTCTTCAATTTCAAATTTTGAATAAATTCATATGTCTCTTTTGCCTGGTTAAAGTTAACCACATCATCCTGCTTCCCATGAAATATTTCATATGCAGTTGTACTTTTTTTGATATCTAGTTTGTCTAAAATTATTTTAGGGAGTGAACCCGAAAGTGAAATAATATTATAGAAGTTCTTACCGCTAGTTAATCCATAATAAGTTGCAAGCATCGACCCCTGAGAAAATCCAACCAAAGATATATTTAAAGTTTGTACTGAAAAATCTGAACAAATTTTTTCAATTATTGAATTTAAATAATTAAATCCAGTTTTTAGTCCACTTTCGATCTCTAATGGAGTACGTTCGTTCAAGGGAAACCATTGATAACCAAAATAATTAAACTCACAAGGCTCTGGAGCATTCGGTGATATGAATTCGGTATTATCTGGATTGTGTTTTATGTAGTTCTTCAATGAAATTAAATCACTGCCATTAGAACCGTAACCATGTAAAAAAAGTATTATTTTCTTCATTGTTTTTAAAAATATTTAATAATTAGACATTTATAGATAATCTGATAACTATTTACCATGAATTCTTCAAGTGTTTTGCCGCTTATTTTAGCTGCTTCTATGCTACTAGCTTTATTAATGGTAGTAGTCGGGGTAATTGCTATGGCTAAAAATGGAAATTTCAATAAAAAATACAGTAACAAGCTAATGCGAATGAGAGTCCTTTTCCAGGGAATAGCTGTTTTTGTTTTCGCTGCTATTGTATATTTAGCAAGATAAAAGATAAATACCAATGACATCGAAGAAAAGTAAAATTTTATCTACTTCTATTAATAAAAGTACATCTTCTTTAATGGATGATTTTAACAGCTCAATTGATATTGATCAAAGACTCATTGAGGAGGATATTAAAGTTACCTCTGCTCATGTTCATGCACTTAATAAAATTGGTATTATTAATCAAAATGAATTAACAAGAATTATAAATGGTCTTAAATCAATTCTAAAAGATCATCAAAATAAAAAAATTAAATTTTCAAAAAAAAATGAAGATATCCATATGAATGTCGAACATTTATTATTTGAAAAAATTGGAGATTTAGCACTTAAAATACACACTGGTAGATCAAGAAATGATCAAGTTGCTACAGATACAAGGCTTTGGGTTAAAAAAGCAAACACTCATTTAAAAAAACAAGTTACTAAATTAATGCGAGCTCTATTAAAACAAGCAACAAAACATCAAAAGACAATTGTGCCAGGTTTTACTCATTTGCAAGTTGCACAACCTGTAACATTAGCTCACCACCTTTGCGCTTATTTAGAAATGTTTCATAGAGATCTAAAGTATTTTGATTTTAGCTTAGCTGGAAGTGATGAAAATGTTCTAGGAAGTGCCGCATTAGCAGGAAGTAACTATAGTCTTGATACAAAAATTCTTAATCAATCTTTAGGTTTTAATAAATCCAAAAGTAACTCCATGGACGGTGTTAGCGATAGAGATTTTTGTTTATATTTTTTACACGCAAGTGCCACAACAGCCATTCATCTTGGAAAATTAGCATCTGAACTAATCATTTGGTCTAGTAATACTGCTAAATTATTTAATGTTCATCCAGAGTACTCTACAGGCAGTTCGATAATGCCTCAAAAAAGAAACCCAGACTCTCTAGAGCTAATTAGATCCAAATCTAATATTATCAGATCAAAAGCATATGAATTTTCTAATATAATTGCTTCCTTGCCTTTGACTTATTTTAAAGATTTTCAAGAAGATAAAAAAATTATTTTTGATTGTTATGATGAATTAACAATTTCTTTAGAGGTTATGGAAAGAGTAATTGATCAATCAACATTTAATAAAGATCTCGGTGAAGAAATTTGTAATAAATTTTTTGCAACCGCTACTGATTTAGCAGATTATTTAGTAATCGAAAAAAAAATACCTTTTAGAAATTCATACAAAATAATAGCTAATATCGTAAACTTTGCTCAATCAAAAAATTGCAACCTATCTGAATTAAAATTAGAGGAGTTCCAAAAATTTGAACAAAAAATAGATCATGATATTTATGAATATATCGATGTAAAAAAAAGTATTTTTAGAAAAAAGACACCTATGAGCACTAACCCAAATGCAGTTAAAAAAAATATACAAAAATTTCAGAAAATATTAAAATAAATGGTGCGTCTATTAATTTTATTAATTTTGTCTCTTTTGATATTTAGTTGTGGTAACAAAAAACCCAACAAACTTCCTGAAGGCGTAATAGATAAATCTGTATTTCCTTTCCCTCCAAATGATGATTATGATTACCCAACAGATCAATGACATTTGACAAAATAGTTGAAGAGTTTCAGACTCCATTTTACCTCTATAATGAAGAAATCATTTTAAAAAAAATAAATTTTTTAAAAAACTTAAAATTAAACATTAATCATAAATTTCATTTTGCAGTAAAAGCTAACCCCAATTTAGCCATTCTTAATATTTTAAGAAAAAATAACCTAGGTGCTGAAGTGGTATCATCGGGAGAGTTATTCAAATCGTTAAAAGCTGGTTTTGAGCCTAAAGATATTATTTTTGATGGACCTGGAAAAACAGAATTTGATTTAAAATATGCAATCACTCAAAGAATTCAGTCAATTAATATTGAAAATCTTGATGAAATTTCAATTATTAATGACTATTCCATTTCAAAGGGCTTAAGAACTAGTATTGGTATTAGAATTAACCCCGACATTGACGGGGATACCCTTGAAAAAATTACCACAGGAAAGTCTGGTGGTAAATTTGGGATATCAGTAGACCAAGTAAATTTTGATGACATTAAAAAACTCCCAGGCATTCAATTAAATTGTTTATCTGTTCATATAGGCAGTCAAATTATTGATCATACCAAGTTAATAGAGGCTTATCGCAACTTAGTATCTTTGGCAGATGAACTTAATTCAAAAGGTTTTGAAATTAATTCATTGGATTTTGGTGGTGGATTTGCTGTTTTAGATCATGCAAATGATCAACTTGACTTTAAAAAATGGAAAGTTGAACTTGAGAATTTGTTATCAGATAGAAATTATAAAATTATTTTTGAACCCGGGCGTTTCATTATAGCAGATAGTGCTGAGTTAATTACTAAAGTGCTCTACATAAAAAAAAGTGGTAATAAGTTGATTGCTATAGTTGATAGTTCTTTTTCAGAGTATATCAGACCTGCTCTATATGACATCACCCCTTTAATTCAAACTTCAGATTTCAAAAAAAGAGAGATGAAATATGACATTGCAGGAGGTATTTGTGAATCTACTGATTTTTTTATAAAAGATGTTAATTTACCTGAGCTTAAAAAAGGGGACATAATTAGATTTTTAAATGTAGGAGCCTACGGATCTTCAATGGCGTCAACCTATAATAGTCGTCCCCGTCCCTTAGAAATATTATTTAATAAGCAAGAATATAGGGTTATTCGTTCACGAGATACTTTAGAAGATCTATGCAAAAATGAAATCATATAAATGATTCTTTTATTAAAAAGAATAAATATCATCTTAGCTCTAATTTTAGTTTCAATTGCATTAGGACTAGTTAAATTTAAAAATAATATTCCTAACCAAAAAAATACAAATTTTAATGTTGATGCTGTTGTGGTTTTAACAGGTGGTAAAGGAGAAAGAATTATAGAGGGCTATAATCAAATAAATCATTCTAATCAAAATAAATTATTCATTTCAGGTGTTGATAATACCTTTAATTCTGAGGTTGTATTAGTAAACATCTTAAATTTTGATCAAAATATTGTTGAATGCTGCATTGAAGTTGGTTACCTATCCAAGAATACTTATGAGAATGCTTTGGAAACAAGGTACTGGGCGCTTGAAAATAAAGTCAAATCAATACTACTCATTACATCAGAGCTTCATATGCAAAGGGCAAAATTTTTATTTGATCAGCTTTCAGGCTTGAAAGTAACGCCTTTTGCAGTTAACTCTAATTCATCGATTATACCCTTTGATAAATTATTTGAAGAATATGTAAAATTATTAGTTTCTAAAATAGTTTTCGTAAAAAAATATGAAATATAGATTTTTATTTGTATTTTATTTAACCACTGCGTTGGTTTTAATTCTCTCCCTAATAGGAACTTTTTTTAATTACAAAAAATTCAGATTGTTTGTAATTTTATTTTCAAAAAATATGGAAACTGTTCTAAAATTATTTCAAATAAATATCAAAGTTGTAAATTCCCATTTAATTCATGACAATGGTTATTTGTACGCTAGCAAACATCAATCAATATTTGAAACAATTTATTTTAATCGTTTATTTTATAATCCTGCCTATATATTGAAAAAAGAGTTACTCAACATTCCACTATTTGGAATGTACTTAAAAAAATTAGGAATGATTGCTATTGACCGCTCTCAAGGCATACATAGTTTAAGATATGTTAATGAACAAACCGCTAAATATGTTGAAAATAGACCAGTAATTATTTTTCCAGAGGGCACAAGGACTGAATTTTTAGATCAACCAGATCTAAAACCAGGTATTTATTCGATGTATAAATCATTAAATAAACCTGTTATTCCGATTGCGATTAATTCTGGTTATAGTTGGCCAAAAAATAACAAGATACGAAAAGGTACAATTACTGTTGAGTTAAAAGATCCGATACCGCCAGGTTTATCCAAGATAGATTTTTTAAATAAGCTAAAATTCGAAATAAATACACTTAACCGTTAGGTAAGAACTGTCCTGCTTGACGTGCTTTAACGATTCTATTTCTGACTTTCTTTGTATTTTTTAATTTTAATAATAGTTTCTTCGAATTTTGATCATTAAGACTTTTAGAAAATTTAGTTAATTCTGATATGAATAAATTTGTAAGTTTCTTGATTTGATTACTATTAGCAAGAAAAATATCCCTCCACATTTCTGGATCGCTACCAGCAATTCTGGTAAAATCTCTAAAACCACCTGCAGAAAATTTAACTAATTTGGAATTTAAGGTTTTTTCTTTTTTCATGGCAGTTTGAACTAGGGAGTAAGAAATCAAATGAGGCAAATGAGAAGTCAAGCCTAATACATGATCATGATCCTTGGAATTCATAATTTCTATTTGCATTCCTAATTTCCTCCAGAAGTTAGATATTTTCCTTACAGCAATAGATTTTGTGCTACCAAGTGGGCAGATAATATTATATCTATTTTGAAAGAGCCCTTCCAGACCATGCTCGAGTCCAGCTTTTTCAATACCCGCAATTGGATGGGATGGAACAAAATTAAAAGTATATTGGTTTTTTAAATAAATTTTTTCTATATTTGATTTTGTCGAACCCACATCTGTTACAATAATATTTTGGTGATTTATAGAGTTTATTTCTGCAAATATTTTTTTATATTGCAAAACTGGTGTACAGATAATTATTAAATCAATATTATTCTTATTAATATCCCTTAAAGAGGAAATACAATTAACTTTGGTTAGTCTTGATGAGTTCAATCGTATTTGAAGCTGTTTGGACTTATCATAAGCAAAAATCTTTGGAGGGTTTTTAAATTTTAATAATGATCTTGCAATAGAAGAACCAATCATACCAAATCCAATAATTAAAATATTTTTAAACATTGAATTTATTGATAATTTTAACAGTTTTAGTCATATCTAATTTAGTACCAATTGTCATTCTGATATAATCAGGTAAACCATAAGAAGCAAGTGATCTAACTGTAATTTTATTTTTATAGAGATAGTCAACAAAACGTTGTGCATCTGATTTCTTGTCAAATTTAAGTAAAATAAAATTAGCCATGGTGTCAATCGCCTGACATGATCTATTTTTGATATTAGATAAAGTATACTTTTTAACGAATTCATTACTTTTTGCACATCTTTCTAACCACTTTTGATCATTTAAGGTAGCGCTGGCAGCCTCAATAGAAAGTCTAGAAACGTTAAAAGGTTTCTTATACGCATATAGCTTTGTAATATTTTCTAATGATGAATAACCCCAACCCACTCTCATACCTCCTAAGGCAAAGATTTTAGAAAAAGATCTGGTTACTATTAAGTTTGGATATTTTTTTACTAAATTAATACCCCCATTAAACCGTTTATCATCAATATACTCAATATAAGCTCCATCTAAGACAACAATTGTTTTCTTGTTAATTTTATTTAAAAAATCTATTAGTTCTTTTTCAAAAAATATTGAACCTGTAGGGTTATTAGGATTAGCTAAAAGAATTAATTTAGTTTTTGGACTAACTAACTTTAATAATTCTTTTAATGAAAACTGGAATTTATTATCATTAAATATTTTAGGACTGCATTTAAAGTTTCTTGCATAAATAGCGTACATGGCAAAGGCATACCGCGTATATACCACTTGATCTTTAGGAGAGGTAAATGCTGCAAAAATCATTTGAAGCACTTCATCTGAACCAGCGCCTAAAATTATCTGATTTGAATTTATTTTGTTAAATTTTGAAATTTGATTAATCAAAGATTGGCCATCTAGTTCAGGATATACGTTTGAAAATTTGGTATTTTTTCTAATTGCTGCCAGTGCCTTAGGAGAAGGACCGAAATTATTTTCGTTAGAGGAAAGCCTAATAAATCCACTAAAATCCTCTGCACCGCCCTTATAGGAATTTGTAGGTAGTTTTGGTTTCATTTTAAAAATATTCATAAACTATATGGCAAAAATATCATCCTTTTATATTGACAAATTAACCTCAAAAATAATAAATTCTCACTACACCGATTTGATTGCAGCTTGCGGGTGTCAAAACAGCTAAAGCGTTATCCTCAAGCAGTCATCATTCGAACATTAAAATGAGAGCAATAACTGCAAATACAGAATATCCCGGATATATAATTACTTGCCAAGAGGATTTACTTTTAGACTCAGGAAAGAAAATTAATTATTTTAGAATTGCCTATCAAACTTATGGTAAATTAAATGAGCAAAGAGATAATGCCGTTCTTATTTGTCATGCCTTAACAGGAGACCAATTTCCTGCCGAGCAAAGTCCTATCACAAAAAAAAATGGTTGGTGGGATTTAATGGTCGGCCCAAGTAAACCCATTGATACCAATAAACATTTTGTAATATGTTCTAATGTTTTAGGGGGGTGTGTTGGTACTACGGGTCCTAACGATATCAACCCACAAACTTCTAAAATATACGGTTCAGATTTCCCAACAATTACTATTAGAGATATGGTTAGAGTTCAAAAAATTTTAATAGATGAACTAAAAATTTCAAAGTTGCACTCAGTTATTGGTGGTTCAATGGGGGCCATGCAGGTTTTACAGTGGGCCGCTACCTACCCTGAACATACCAAATCTATTATTTGTATCGCTGGATCTCTGAAGCACTCTGCTCAAAATATTGCATTCGATGAAGCGGGTAGACAATCAATAATGTTAGATCCTAACTGGCATGGTGGCCGATACATTGAAAAAAATACAAAACCAGAAAACGGGTTATCTGTAGCAAGAATGATTGCTCATATTACTTATTTATCTGAAAAGGCTTTTCAAAATAAATTTGGAAGGAACCTACAAGAGAAAAAGGACTTATCCTTTGGTTTTGATATTGACTTCCAAGTTGAAAGCTATCTACGCTACCAAGGAAGATCTTTTGTTGATCGATTTGATGCTAATAGTTATCTCTATATGACTCGCGCTATGGACTACTTTGATGTATCTGATGAAATAGTAGCAAATAGAGCAAAAATTATTGATAACCAAGTTCGTTTTTTAGTTTTATCTTTTACCAGTGATTGGCTATTTCCCACAAAAGAGTCTAGAGAAATAGTATCTTTGCTTAACTCTATTGGATCGCATGTTAGTTTTGCGGAAGTAGTTTCCGAGAGAGGGCACGATAGTTTTCTTTTAGATGAACCTCAATTTTTTAAAATTTCTGAGGGTTTTTTAAAGGGTATTAAATAAAATGAGAAGAGATTATCAAGTTATTTTAGAATTTATTCCCTCAGGATCTAAAATATTAGACATTGGTTGTTCAGATGGTGAATTAATCAATCTCTTAAGCCAAAAGGGTGTTAGCTGCCAAGGTGTTGAAATTGATCAAGAGAAAGTAGTTAAATGTCTAGAAAAAGGATTGGACGTCATACAAGGAGATATAAGCCATATAGTAGATAATTTTCCTCATAACCAATTTGATTTCTGTATTTTAACACAAACAATTCAAACTGTTCAAAAGCCAGATATTCTTCTTAATGAGTTAAAAAAAATAGGAAAAAATATAATAGTAAGTTTTAGCAATTCTGCCCATATTGGAAAAATTACAAAGTTTTTATTTAGCGGTAGTTTTAATTCACTATTGAAAAAATCTACTAACGATCAATGGTTTGATACCTATAATATTCACCCGTGTAGTATCAAAGATTTTCAAATTTTAGCTTTAAGCTTAAACTTAAAAATTTTTTCTACTTACGATCTTGATAGCTTAAAAAAATATAAAGATAGTAAAATCCCTTCTAATTTATTTTGTAAAGATGTTTTATTTCATTTAGTAAATGAACAATAAAAAAGAAATTTATTTTATATACAACGCAAAGGGTGGTAAATGGAATGCCTTCATAGATACTATTCATAAATATTCATCTCCATCTACTTATTCTTGTAACTTATGTAAAATCACCCACGGTATAAGAATTAATCAATCATGGAAAAATTATTTAAAAAATTCTTCACATATTTTTTATTTTCTACATAAAGAGGATCTACCTAAATATGAATTAGACCATCTACAAGATTTACTACCTATTTGTTTAGAAAAAATCGGCCAGAATTTTAAAATTTGTATTGATAATTCAACTATGAATTCATTTAAAAATTTAGAAGATTTAATGGTTTATTTAGATAAAAATCTATAACCCCTCCAAACCTACATAAATTAAACGCAAAGATGCAACCACAATAAAAAAATTAATAATACTAAAGAAAGATTTATCAGACAGTTTATTATTCATCCAATGTCCTAAGACAACACCCACAACAGCAATGGGTGAAAAAACTAAATAACTGATCAAACTCTCTAAATTCAAAATCTCTAGATAAAAATACGGTCCTAACTTGAATAAGTTAATTAATGCCATAGAAAAAATTAATCCAGCTACAAACCTCACTTTGCTATCAGTAACTGACAAAAAGTATATATTCATCGGGAGACCTCCAGAGTGAAGACAGAAACTGGTAAAACCTGCTGCTGTCCCCCAAAAAGACTTACTACCATAAAAAGGAATTTTTTTTAAAATGGATTTTATTATTAGGTAATTAAAAACGACATAAAGCAAAGACATGGATCCAATAAAAATACTGATCATGGATAAGTTAATAAACTTAAACAAAACCATCCCCAAAAAAACACCCAATAAAGAATAAGGAGCAATTGACCATATAATTTTATGTTCATAGTTTTTTCTATTTAAATATGCAGCTATAGCGTCACAAATAATTAACATCGGCATTAAAATAGCAATAGCCAATAAGGGGCTATAAGTTATTGATAACAAGGTCACTGAAATGAGTGCTAAACCACCCCCTGAAAATCCAGATTTTGAGATTGCAAAAAGTAAAATTGCAAAAGAAACTATCAAATAATAAGAAAGATCAAACAAACTTTGATATTATATTTTAATAAATTAATTTAAATTCAAATTTATGAAATTATACATTGGTAATTATAATTATTCCTCTTGGTCATTACGTGCTTGGTTAACATTAAAAAGTTGTAATGTAGATTTTCAAGTTGAGGTTATTCGACTAGCGCATGAAACAAGTAAGGAAAAGCTTCTTGCCACCAATCCATCAGGTAAAGTTCCTTGTTTGACTGTAGATAAATTAATAATATGGGATACTTTAGCTATTTGTGAGTATCTTAATGATCAATTCCCAGTGGCAGAAATTTTACCTCTATCAGTATCTAAAAAATCTTTTATTCGCTCTTGTTGTGCTGAAATGCATTCTGAACTAAGAGCTCTTAGAAAAGAATGTCCAATGGAAATTAACAAACCAAATCAATCTAAAGAATTATCTTCAAGAACTAAAATAGAATTTCAAAGATTAGATACCATGGTTGATGAGTATTTATCTTTGGGATTGGAAAAAAGTCTTTTTGATTATTTCATTACTCCTTTTGCAGTAAGATCACGATGTTTTCCAGGTCATATTAATTTAAAAACCCAAGATTATTTTCAAAATTTATTAAAAGATAAGAGTTATTTGGAGTGGGAAAACTTAGCCAACCAAGAAACTTGGGTAATTCAGTACTAAAAAAAACTATATAACCAAGCTGCAAGGCCACTTTCTAAAGGAAAAGAGAGCATTCCCATAACGGAGTATCCTAAAAGCCACGGCATTAAATAAAACCTGATCATATAAAAGAACCAAGCTACATAGATTGGAACTAATGGAGCAACGATAAACTGCGGTGTCACAAATTTAAATAAAGAGATGACTGGGTTTGTCAATTTTATAAAAGCCTGGTTAAAGAAAAAGGTTGAATGTTCTGGAAGAAAAATCCTCATGGCTGACCTACCAATCAAGGTCCACATAATAACCCCAAGCCCATAATCAATAAATAATACGATAGGAGACATAATTAGGTTTAGCCTAGGCGCTTTTTAGCGCCTAGGCAAATTAATTAATAGATTATTTTTGCGAGATGATCGGGTCACCAGCAGGAACACGAGTTTCATCAACCATCTTTTGTGTTGCTGCATCAGGTGCCTCAGTCATTAACGAGACTACGACCATTGCTATGAAGCTCACGCTGGTACCAATAATACCAAATCGTAAGTTATCAATACCAAGCCATGGATCATTGGCCATAAAAGCAGGTCCTACCCAAATTAAGTATGCGGTTCCGGAGAGTAAACCAAAAAACATACCAGCAATTGCACCAGCCCTGTTAGCCCTCTTCCACCAGATACCAAGCACTAGAGGAACAAAAAGCCCAGACATAGCGAAGTCAAACGCCCATGCAACCGCGCCTAAAATACTAGTTAATTTTAGACTGGCTATAAATGCGCCTAGACCACCAATCGCAATAAGAAGGATACGAGCAACAATTAATCGCTTCTTAGTGTCTGCAAGTGGGTCGATTATTTTGTAGTACATGTCATGAGATAAAGCATTAGCAATCGCTAACAATAATCCATCTGCTGTGGACATCGCTGCTGCCATACCGCCCGCTGCGACTAGACCAGAAATAACGTATGGTAAGCCAGCAATCTCAGGAGTAGCAAGTACCACAACATCTGCACGAAGAAAGAATTCATTAATTTGAAGAATTCCATCTCCATTACTATCTGATACCGCGAGGAACCCAACACTAGACCAATTTTTTATCCATTCTAATGCAGCGACTTCAGCAAAAGGTTTACCGATTATGCCTGTAGCTAAATCTGGATCAAGCATAGCTAATTTTGATAAAGTAGCTAAACAAGGAGCAGAGAAGTACAAGATAAATATAAACAACAATGACCAAGCAACTGATTTTCTAGCTGACTTCACTGATGGAGTTGTAAAATATCTCATCAAAATATGAGGTAAGCTAGCAGTTCCTAACATCATACAAATTGCTAAACTTATAAACTTCCAAGCAGCCATTCCGCCAGCTGGGATATCTCCATGAGCAAGCTTTAACGTACTTAAACCTTTAAAAGTTTCAGTCGCAGCAGCTCCTAAGCCATGAAGGGCCTCTAACTCAGTTATTCTTGATACCGCACTGCCGTAGCTAATGTGTGGGAATATACCTAGTCCAAGTTTATTGCTAATCCAAAAAACAGGAATTAAATAAGCAATAATAAGCACTATGTACTGAGCCACCTGAGTCCAAGTCACAGCTCGCATACCACCTAGCATTGAGCACAATAAAATACCTAGCAGACCAAACCAAACACCAACTTCAAATGGTATTTGAAGAGCTCTTGAGGCAATAGTACCGGTAGCATTGATTTGTGCAGTCACATAGGTAAAGGATGCAATTACCAACACCACTACTGCTAAAAATCTTGATAAATTACCACCATAGCGTGTACCGATGAAATCAGGAACAGTATAACAACCGAATTTTCTTAAATAGGGTGCCATTAGTGTTGCCACGAGCACGTAACCGCCAGTCCATCCCGTTAAGAATGCCATATAAGGATGCCCGCCGAAGAAGATCCCTCCTGCCATTGCCACAAATGAAGCACCAGACATCCAGTCAGCTGCTGTGGCCATACCGTTAAAGACTGTGGGAACTTCACGTCCCGCAACATAATAGGCTTCCACTTGCATTGTACGAGAAAGCCAGCCAATTGCTGCATAAATAAAAATTGTAAATGCAACAAATAAGATACCAATCGTTGAAGCACCAACACCCATTTGCTCTAATATTGCCATCAAAATAATGAATATTATAAAGCCGCCGGTATATAGCCCGTAAACTCTTGGTAGATTATCTACAAATTTTCCTTGCATGATTATTCCTTTTCTGCAAATCCATGTTTTTCATCGATTTTTTCTTGACTACTTGAAGACCAAAAAATGATGATAACAAAAGCTAGAAGAGATCCTTGGGCCGCCATATAGTAACCTAAAGGAAATCCTAAAAAGGATATTGAATTCAATGCATGACCAAATGCATGAATCAATATTGAAAACAAAAACCAGAGTGCCAACGTTATAAAAGTTAGCCTACTAGTATCTGCCCAGTGAGCTTCGTGTTTAGAAGACATAATAAACCCCTCCGTGTGTTATTATTTTGAAAATGATATTTAATATTCATAAAATGCATAGTAAAAAAATTAAAAATAATCATTGTATTTCAATGTCTATAAGTGAAAAATTGTGCATAAATGAATTTCGAAACTTTTGCAGAGTATTTTAAGTCCTTTTCGCGAATCTTTGGTAAGAGAAAAAAAATTGAAAATTACTCTGATTTAAAAAAGTTTATCAAAGAACAATCTCTATGGGTATCACAGGTAACCTTGTTAGGTTATTTAAAAACTAGGATGGGCACTCAATATGTTAAGGCATTTGAAAATAAGGAGTTAATTAACTCAATCAATATAGCCAAGGAACAAGTATGTATTGTATCCTTTCAAGATTTAAATCTGTGCCTTCTTTCTTATATGAAAATAAATAATTTTTCTGACTTAACTAAAAAATCGTTGCAGATACATCAAGAAATCATCGAAGAAACTCCGCTTAAACTTTCAATTGAAGAAGTTGAAAAAAATATAAATTATTTTAGACAAAGAATTTCATATATTGATTGGTTAAGTCACTTTAGCAATAACCCCTTTAATCAAAGTTGTAACGCACTTTTTAAATGGGCACCCGTAGCGGAGGAACTTAAAAAACTAGATGAAGAAATAGTGCTTAACTCAATGGCTCTTAAATGGAATAATATCGTAAACGATTTTAAAAACCTTATTAATTTTTAGGTAGTAACAATATTTTTAATTGGAATTTTTTTTGAATATTTTTTATTTGTTGCATAAACTATTTTTTTACATACTAAGATCATTAATCCTCCAATAAAAGGGAAGATGACCTCCCCTGTTTTTTCTAAAGTTTGGTGAAATTTATAATTAAGATAATGGTTCCACGGGGGAAAATGTATAAAACTCTTTTTACTTTCTAAAACCATATGGTTTTTAATCAATTCTCTAAATTGCATTGATGAATAGGATCTACCATAGCCAAATGGATTGTTGTCATATCTAGTCCAAAGACCAGCGCGACGAGGCACAACTGTTATAAAAAGCCCGTTGGGTTTTAAAACTCTCCAAACTTCCTCAATGCTACTTTTAGGTTTTTCCACTAACTCTAATAAATGAGTTGAAATTACTAGGTCTACAGAACTAGGGTCTAAGGGTAAAAAATATTCATGTATAGTTTTTTGATCGTAGTTTAAAGTTTGATTAACACTACCATCTAAAAATTCAGGTATTAAATCTATAAATGTATTTTGACTCTCTTGTTTTGAAAAATAAGATAAGTAGGGTTCAGTATATCCATACCCGCAAATAGCCAAAGGTTCTATCTGTTTAATTTGTGAATTAATATGATATTGAATATAGTTTTTTAAAATTTGTCCCAACTTAGTATTATAGAAACTATAAATATCAGATGCGGTAATATCCATAGTTGTATTTTAACTAGATTTACTTAACATTCCATTTCATATGCAAAGACCAAATGTATATTTATTCCCCCAATTAGAGGATAATTATGGGTATTTTATTAAAAACCCTCATGCAAATGAAGGAGTTTTAGTCGATCCATCCGATATAGAGATGTGCCTTCAAATTTTAGATTTAAATGATTGTAAACCTTCACACATTCTAATTACCCACCACCATGATGATCATATAGCAGCAGTGCATGATTTAAAAAAACAATTTAATTCACAGGTAGTTGGTTTTGAAGGTGATCAAAAAATACCAACACCTGATCTCTGCGTAAAGGATGAAGAGATTTTTGAAATTCATGGGAATAGTTATCGAGTTATACATACACCCGGTCACACAGTTCATCATATAAATTACTTTATTGAAAATCATAATTTGCTTTTTGCAGGAGATACTTTATTTAGCGTGGGTTGTGGAAGAATGTTTGAAGGCTCCCCTGATCAATTTTGGAGCTCACTTTTAAAATTAAAAAAACTTCCAGAGACAACCATGATTTATGCAGGACATGAATACACCCTTAGTAATATTAAATTTGCTCTTAGTATTGATCCTGAAAACTCTGATTTACAAAAATATTCTATTTGGGCTTCTCATCAAGAAAAAGAACATCGCCCTACTTTGCCTACTAAGCTTGCAGATCAAATTAAGTGCAATCCCTTTTTACGCTGCGATGAACAACACTTTTTAAAGCTTTACCAATCTCAAAATCCAATTGAAGTATTCTCCAAAATGCGTGCAGCTAAGGATAATTTTTAAAAAAAACGATCAATTTTCACTTTATTGCTTGGCGGTTTTGGGAATTGTGATAGTTTGATTGCAATCTCATGAAAGAATTTTCACAGTTAGATTTTGATATTACAGAGGCATTTCAAAAGAAGCAGATGGATAAAGTATGTGCTCTTTACTATGAAGCTGCAACTTATTTCGAAAAAAAGTCCGATATTGAAGCTGCTTGTTTTTTTTATACCCAAGCATTAGTAATGGCCTTAGAAGAAAATCACGACCTAAAAGAAAAGATCATATATAAACTCGAAAAATATGGTCGAAGCAAAGACGCAACACTTAATTAAATTTTTATTGAATGGAAAATAAAACCATTCAACTTCCTAAATCCTGGTTAGAACACCTCCAAGAAGAGTTTTCCAAGCCATATATGGTTAACTTAAAAGAAAAACTTCAAAAATTAAAAAAAAATAAAGTTATTTTTTATCCGCCGGGCCCTTTAATCTTTAATTCATTTAATTTAACCCCTTTGGAAAAAATAAAAGTGGTAATTTTAGGTCAGGATCCTTATCACGGTCCAGGTCAGGCACATGGTCTTTGCTTTTCAGTTCCAGATGGCATTAAACCCCCTCCCTCTCTGTTAAACATTTATAAAGAATTAGAAAGTGATATTGGTAAAAAAATAACTACTCAAAACGGAAATTTGGAAGCTTGGGCAAAACAAGGGGTTTTCTTACTAAACACAACGTTAACAGTTGAACAGTCCAAACCTTTATCTCATCAAGAACTGGGTTGGTCAGAATTTACAAACAAAGTAATCACAATTATTAGTAGGGAATTAAACAATATCGTCTTTATACTTTGGGGATCTCATGCTCAATCTAAAAAAAATTTAATTGACCCAAATAAACATTTGATTCTAACTTCTGCACACCCCTCTCCACTTTCAGCATATAGGGGATTTTTTGGTAGCAAACCTTTTTCAAAAACAAATAACTTCCTAGAGTCTAAACAAATTGATAAAATAAAATGGTAATGAAAGATAATCTAGAGAAGTTTGTAAGCTTTATTGAAAAAGGCATCTTGGCAGTAATTTTAATCTCTACCTTAATTGCTATTTTATTCGAAATTTTAAAAATGGTTGATGCCAAATACGTAGAGTTAGCAGATTTACTATTACTTTTTATCTACGTAGAAGTCATTGGAATGATCAGAGTCTATTATGTTTCAAATAGAGTTAGAATGACATACCCTCTCTTTATAGCAATCACTGCCCTATCGAGACTTATCATTTTACAACGAAAAGACTTTGACCCTGAACTCTTATTATATGAGGCAGGTGCTATAGTATTAATTGCAATAGCAGTAGTCATACTTCGTTTAAGGTATATTCCTCTGTTAAGACCCACTGAGGATGTAGACGAATTCAAAAACCCTAAGAACTAACAAAAAATTGAAAAAAATTGCTGTTATTGGAACTGGTTTATCCGCGCTATCTTTAGCCCATCATTTACCCCCTTTAGATATAACATTTTTTGAAAAATCGTGGAGGCCGGGTGGTCGATTGAGCACTCGACGTCAGGAAAGCTATGAATTTGATCATGGGGCACATTTTTTAAAAGAGGATCACGGAATGATTGGCTTAACAGAATTTTTACAAAAAATAAAAGCTATAAAGTTTGCTGAGACAGATTTTTGCTCTAACATTCTCCATGGGCAACTAATTGAAAAAAAAACTATCTTGATTGGCCAAAAGGGAATTGAATCTATTCCTATTAAATTTCATGATTTTCTTAAATACCCTACCTATTTTTCTACTCAAATAGAAAAGATCGAAAATAATCAACAAGAATATTTTCTTAGAACTAAAGAAAAAATATTTGGACCATTTGACTATGTGTTTTGTTGTATTCCATTTGAACAAAGTAAAAATTTACTCAATGCATTTATTGATTTCAAATCAATGCCTGAAGTGAAATTTGACTCTATATGGACAGTAATGTTAGCACTGAATAAAAGATTAGGTTCACCATTTCAGTTTGGATATCATTTAACTCCAGAAATAAGTTTTATAATGAATCAAAACTTTAAACATGAGTTTTTTAATGAAGAATGCTGGGTAGTAAACATGCGATCTGAATGGACTCAAAAATATTATAGTATTGAACCTTATGTCTTAGAGGACTATGTAAGTGATCAGATAAAAAAAGCTTTTAAATCAGATGCAAAAGTAACTTTTAAAAAATCTCATCGTTGGAGGTATGCTTATACTAAACAAAGTTTTAAAGAGATTTCTCAAAGAAATTTTATTCAATCAATTGATAAAAAACTTTATGCACTTGGAGATTGGTGTGAGGGCCCGTCAATGCAAGATGCTTGGCTTGC
>Ga0222714_10001285_pt1 | contig 28309 bp, 38 predicted proteins | sample C33_3DmetaG_FD_165048 | JGI IMG/M metagenome (GOLD analysis project Ga0222714, IMG submission 165048) | Estuarine water microbial communities from San Francisco Bay, California, United States - C33_3D | ecosystem: Environmental > Aquatic > Marine > Unclassified | place: USA: California... | reverse complement strand
AAAATGACAATAATTTTTTTGTCAAAAGTGACAACTGTAACTAAGGGTTGTCCAAAATGACAATAATTTTTTTGTCAAAAGTGACAACTGTAACTAAGGGTTGTCCAAAATGACAATAATTTTTTTGTCAAAAGTGACAACTGTAACTAAGGGTTGTCCAAAATGACAATAATTTTTTTGTCAAAAGTGATAACCAATTAAACATGTGAGTCCAAGAGATGGTAGATGGTTGAAAACATTTTTGAAACATGTACCACTATGGATGAATGTTTGACCTTGATGGGTAAGATAAACAAAATGTTTACAAAGAGAATTAAAAAAATTAATATTAACGAAAAAAAGGATAAAAATACTAAAAGGAACAAGAAGTATTCTCCCACGGGTAGCAAGTGTGGTATGATGACAAAGAGCAAGAAGCCGTGTGAGAGGAAGGCGTATGCCGAGTTGCAGGGTCGCTGTCCTTGTCATTCGGGGGTTGCGGATAGGGAGTTGGACGTTCGGGATCATCCTTGCCACATAGATTTCATGTCCAAGTTCCCTAATATTGAGGTTGAGGATTCGGAGGGTATCACCATGAGGATAAATTTGGTTGTCACCGACCGCTATACCGAGGACTATGGCAAGTGGGATGACAGCATGCCACCGGACAAGATAAGGTGGGCGAAGATGGTTCCTAGGAGTGAGGATTCCTTCGTTTGGGATCCCAAGTCCTTTTCGCTGGTGAAAGTTGTCAACGTGCAAGATTTAATCAAGAATAGGGCGGTATTCAAGGTTAAATTTACAAAATATCGCATAGAGGTTGATGAAGACGACGATGGAGAGAGCATGATACCTCTTAATGGTGAGATTTAGGCATTGTTATTGGGCGAAGCTCCCGTGATCTTTACCTCTGGGAGTGGGTTGATGCTGAGTGCCATGGCCACCATGAGTGTGAGGGGTGTGGAGAATGTGAAGAGAATTCCGTATCCCGGATACCCCCTCTTTTGAAGGACATATCCTATGTAGAGGGGGATGGTTATGGATCTCCAGTAATTGTAGACGTTGGTTGAAGTCTTGATTCCCGAGATACCCAGGATAATGGAAGGCAATACGAATATTGCGAACGCCACACCGATGTTCTTGCTAAGATCATTATCATTTCCGAGGAACCACCAGTTGGGTATTGTGAGAGCAAGGAGTAGGATGAGGTACATGACCGCTCCGGGTGCGAGCCAGTAGTTGTTTTCCGGTCCCGATAGATAAAATGCGACAACGATTGCGAAAGCAAATAACAAAGTAAAAGCAATTACTCTGTTATCTGGTTTTTCCTTATCTGCCATACTACTATAATTGTTTATTTTAATTTGGGGAAGTAATTTTTGTAATGTTTATTGGACTTGGGTCTCCCACTTGGAGTTCTGGCATCTGGGGTTCCTGAACCTCGACGGTGGGGGGTTCTGGAAATCCACCCGAATAGAGCATCTCCACGATCTTATCTCCCACGACCAGGTTGGAGCCGTAACCGAACAGTGTCAACATTCCAACGAGGTACTCGGAGTTGGTTGGATTCGATGTCCAGTTGAATGCGCGAGCCATTAGGTGGAACCCTAGGATGAGCATGAATGCCAGGGGTGGCGTGGGGTTGAGGAAAAGACCCTTGAAAGACTGGATTCCTGCGGCGAGAAGGCCTATGAGAACCGCCTGCGCGATTTGGATGATATCCTTGGTCTCCTTTGACATGGCGATTGAGGGTTTGGAGTTCTTATCCACTCTAAGGAAGAAGTAGGTGCTAGGAACGATTATGAGGAACCAAGCGAGCGAGCTGAAGTTATTGTAGAAGAAGGTTCCCGTCTCGAGGGTAAGACCCGTGGTGGAAATGATAATAGGGAGCGAATCCTGAATAAACTGAAGTCCCAGAGTCACCGCGAACCCGACGACTCCCGCCAAAGGTGCTATCTTGTCGCTTGACGTTCCAAGAGTGTTGAGTGCCATGTAGGTCGTGGGAATTATGATGGGCGGTATTGGGTTGAGTATGAGGGTTCTGAGCTGAGGAAGGAATGAGACTAGGGCGATTGCCACAATCTCTATGGTGGTGGCTATGTTGAGCCACCTCAATACAACGTATCCCAGAACTGCGATAGCCGGAACGACTGGACTCGTGATAAACTCTCTCGCGTCGGGAATGGAAGCGAACGCCAAGAGGATAAGAATTTTGAAGATGACGGGTATAAATGACCCAATCCCAAGTTCATTAATACCTATTTTTTTGCTGATGTCATCAAAACTCTTCTTCACGTCCTCGGAAACCTTAGAAAATTTTGTTTTTCTGGAGGTGTTGTTACTGGCGGGAGCAGGTGCAGGTGCAGGTGTTCCGGGTGTCGCCACGGTTCCGGGCGTTGATGTTCCGGGTGTCGCCACGGTTCCGGGCGTCGGTGTTCCGGGCATTGATGTTTCGGGCGTCGGTGTTCCGGTACTTAATGCTCCTGTTGTCGCCTCCGCCGCCGCCGCCGCCGCCGATTCCGCTCCCGCCATCGTTACCTTTACCTGCGCGGCCGCCACCGCCTTAGTCGCATTTTCATACTCCACTTTCGCTGCGTTCGCCGCCGACCTCGCATCGTTCGCATAATCCCGAGCAATCTCCGCTGACTGCTCTAGTGTTTTCGCAACATTTTTAAGAAATTTTGATCGCATAGCGTCCGCATGCTCCCTCGCCGCCATCGCCCTACTCTCCGCATAATTCGCCTTATCCTCCATGGCTTTTGCTTTTTCCTCCGCTGCGTCCGCTTTAATCTTTGCTTGTCTTGCCATTCTCTTTGCCTTATTCAACTCTTCCTGGGCGCTACTGCCTTTCGCTCCTTCCTTCGAACTCAACATCTGGAGGATGATGATTGCCCAAACGACGAAGGATGCCGTGGTGTATGCCATAGTTCCGGGTTCCAGACCCGAATACTTCCCTCCCACGAAGTAACCCTTCTTTACCATCACGATGAGTTGGGGTATGATGATGCTGATTGCCAGAGACCCCGCCGTGACCCACTGGATAATCTTTTTCCTGTCTGTAATCTTTACCGAATACTTCAAAACGTAGGTGGTCAATATAATAGAGATTAGCGGGATGGGGTTTATTAGGAAGGGTCTCACAGAAGGGGCAAGTGCCATCAGCCCCCCTGTCACGACAAACTGACCAAAAAGGACAATAAGTCGTATCCAGTACTGATCTTTCTTCCCCATTTCTTCTTCAGAATTTAGGTACATGGTTGGAAGGATGATGCTCGCCCAGAACACCCACGATCCAATCATGTACGAAGGACTTGTGATATCCATATTACTAATAGTATTCAATTTTATTTTATTTGATTAAACATTCCTTTTATAGATGTTGCAATCATTTGTGCATCCTCTGCAGCTCTTTCACTGTCCTGAATTATAACAATTAATGTGATAACGAAAGCTATAATAACCTTATACATATTGTTTTCATTAGTACGCCCGGACAAATTGTGCTTAAAGGCATATTGAATAATCGCCCATACACCTACAGACAAAATAATGGCAGTTAGCAAACTTGTCCAAGGAATGCCTGCCTTTCTCCAGAGGTACACAAGCGGCAAAAGAATCAAGCCCAAGAGTCCCAATGCGTTGAAGAATTTTATAAAAGGATTATTGTTAATCTTCAGTCTCTGCTCATCGGTCAAAAGATTTTCGGTGCGGTACCTTTCTTTACCCCAAGTTCTCGTTTTATTATTAACTTTCCGTGGCATCGCTTTGGCGCGAGCACCTCCTGACATCATATTGGCAAAAGCGCCTCCTCCTGACATCATACCGTAGCCACCTCCTCCTGGCATTCCGACGTTGATGACAATAGTCTGTCCGCTTGCTCCTCCGCCGAAAGGTGAAGAAGATGTCTGTGCACCCACAGGACCACCGAGGGCCTTGCTCGCGGCCTTGCGCCCCTTCGTCACCTTACGAGCAGCCTTTCGCACAGCCTTGCGTCCCTTCGCAGCCTTGCTCGCAGCCTTTCTCGCAGCCTTGCTCGCAGCCTTGCGCCCCTTCGCCCCCTTGCTCGCAGGTGTCCGTCCCTTCGCCGGCGGACTTCCCTTCGCCTTTACGAACCTGGGACGACTCTTGGATGATTTCTGTCCCTTCGCCGGCGGACGCCCCTTCGCAGGTGGACGCCCCTTCGCAGGTGGACGCCCCTTCGCAGGTGGACGCCCCTTCGCAGGTGGTCTGCGCTTGGATGATGGACGGCTCTTGGATGATGGACGGCGCTTGGATGATGGACGGCGCTTCGCGGGGGGTCGACGTCTCCCCTTCTTACCCTCCCTCGTAATTTCCGTAAGGAGTTGTATGAAGAAAAATATAAATAAAAATGCTATAAGGGCGTAATAATTTTTGAAATCGGGCATACCCTTTATAATCTTAATTGAGAGAATTATCCTGTGGCATATAATGTGAATGCCGTAATGGCGGCTGGTATGGTATACATTGTGATCGGGCTTGCGTATATATTCTGACCCCCCACCGTGGCTGGTATGGTTGTTATGAGGCACATTCCAACCGTGATGTTAAATATTTTACCACTTCCCTCTCCCGTTGACATCGCCACCATAAACCAAAGTGCCCCCACTGAGACCAAGTAAAATATCATTAGGATAAGGTGTCCAAGGTTGAATTGTTCGGGCTCTTTATTCGGGTCTGGAAGAGCCAAATTCACGCCAAGCGATCCCAGAAACCCTATGGCTTGTAAAGTGAAGTAGGTGAAAAAATAGAGCGATACTACTCTAACAAACTGATCTTGGTCGAACTCCATATTAATTTAAGGTCATAAATTAATCATGGACAACGGCTCCGCAGAAGTCCCTTGGGTCCTTGATGTGCGTGTAGAGACCCTTGTTGGATGCAAAGTTTTTGAGTTCCTCCAAGTTCTTCCAAAACTGGGGGCTATGTGAGAATTCCGGCACGGTCGCGTGGGCGAGTTCGTGGAGAAGTACGTGCATCATTTCGTTCGTGCACCCATCCACGCACAGACCTATTTCCGACCCCTTGTTCGTATTGAATCCCAGGAGTCCGTCGTGCATTCCGTAGTATCCGGTGATGAGGATGGGTTCCACGATGGGTTTGAATTTGTGATTTTCCGGTAGGTCTTCCAATTCAGTTCTCAATTTGGCGTACCTTTCTCTGAGTTTCTTCATGTTGTTGGGCTCCTTTGCCAAACTCGACACGAATGAAATGAGAAGTAACCAAGTTATTGCAAACAGTATATACTTTTGTTGCATTTACAATTAAAGGATAAATTAATTATGATATCAAAATGTCTTCTCTTTCAAAGGATAAGATCGTAGTGCCGGGTCTTTCTTGGGCTTGCATTTCATTCGTGGGAAACCTCGATGGTGGATGGGTTCGTCCCGCCGAGGGAAGCAAGCACAGTGAGTTTTTGTTGAAGATTCGTGGAGCATTTGGAATGCAGAGCGATGCCGAGGAGCACGCCAAGAAGCTTCAGGAACAAGACAGTTCCGTTGACATTTATGTCGTGAACCTTTACGAGTGGCTCCTTCTTCCACCTCCTCCCAGTTACGAGATGGAGAATGTGAACTACACGGATGACAGACTTCAGGCCATCATGAAGGGATACAAGGAAAACCAGAAGCAAGCAGCCATCATGTTTGAGAAGAGGAAGGAAGATATGTCCGCGACCCCTTCGGGAGATCCCGGGGACAAGCTTGCCTACCTGGAGCCCGGAGATGAGAACTCCAAGTACTACAACAAGCCAGATGAGGCTCCCATTCCTCACCCCTCGGAGCTGGTTGAGAAGTACAAGGAGGAGCACCCCGACAAGACCACGGAGGAGTTGGTGAAGATGGCTGACGAGGAGGTCGCCAAGATTATGAAGGAAAGGGAGGCTGATAGGAAGAGGGAAGAGAAGGGTAAGGGCAAGGCGGTGGCCGAGTAAAAATCTCACCCTTGATTAAATGAATCTTGAAACTTTTATGGGAATACTCTCTTTGATTATTGTATTCTACAGAGTGGTATACATAGGAATACCGATGGCCCGCAGCGGTCACATTTTCAAATCATTCACGCAGATGGTTTAACGGCGCGCCCATGGTGTAATGGATAGCACATGTGCCTTCTAAATAAAAATAGAGAGAGCACATTGTCTGGGTTCGATTCCCAGTGGGCGTGAAACTCTCGTTAGCTCAATGGTAGAGCATCTGACTGTAGCTGGTTTTAGTTGATATCAGAGGGCTGTTGGTTCAATTCCGACACGAGAGAACCTTTTCTTATAATATTTGCGTTTTATAAGAAAGGGAATGATGATGGACAAAATTGGGACTTACACGGTGAGTCAGGTAATAAAAAAGATAAAGAACAAGAAGGGTGGCAAGAAGGGTATAGTTCCCCTCAGCAACAACGAGAACTTTATTTTGAAGAAAATTGGAAAGTATAACGGAAATACGAAGATGGGCACCGTTCTCCGAGAGATAAGGTTCAGGAGTGCCAACCATCCGGAATTGGTGAATTCCCTGAAGAAGTTATTTAATGTGCACAATATGAAGAAACACTTTAAGAAGACGGTCAGCACAAAGAAGAAGACAACCGTGAGGATAAAGCCCGTGAATAAGACTTTGCACACTATAAAAGAAAATATGGCATACTACTAAATGGCATCTTCACCCTTGGGTCCTGGAAAGAATAAAACAACGACGCCTAGGAGAACGGCTAGGAAGAATACAACCAACCTAAGAAAGACCGTTCTCAAGAGGGAGCATGCAAAGAGAATTCTAGAAATGCATATAAATCAACTTCAAAAACAGCTGAGTGCCGCTTTGGAGTTGAGGAGAAAGCTTGGGAAGAGGCCAAGGAAATTTGTAAATATGAATGAGAGTTCACCCAAGCGTAGGTTGTTCAATGAGAACAATTAGAGGGGGTATGCGTCCGTGGAAGACCTGTAGCGTGAACCCGGTGACGGAAGTTTCTCCGCCATCAGATTCACATCGTCCTTGATGGGGTAGAGGATGTCCCTGCTGGGGAGACCTGGCACCTGGATGACATTTCCCAATCTGTCTGTGACGGGACCGAATGGAATCTTCTGTCTCTGCTGACCCGCCTCCAGACTGAACCCAGAGTAAAGGGATTCGGGGTTCGTTACGTAGATGGAATTGTCCATGACTTCATTTGCCTGCTGGTAGTACTTTTTGGGATCCTCTCCATCCTTCACCTCAAACTGAATATATTCTTCCTGGAAATTGAGATACAACTTTGTAAAAATTCCAGCAAGAGCGAAATAAAGAATGACTTGTTCAAACATTCGTCTAATATTAGTTTACATATTTCCTCTAGGCGCCAGGATGATGGGTGCATGACTTCCGCCCTTTCCTCCCGAACCCATCCCCATGAAGAACCCCAAGATGAAAGCCACGAATACGATGACCATCCAAACGAGTGGATTTATGTTATTAATGAGACCTCCTCCCGTTTCGTTTTGTTGTGGCTTGGAGTATTCCGGCATTTCGTAGTAGATGGGTTGCTGTCGTCTCTGCATGGGAATGTCTTCCTCCTCGTCCTCGAACCTATCCATGTCGGGGCTATACTCGTGCGTGTTGTCCTCATCCATGTCAAAACCCTGTGGAACATCTACGTTAACTTCCATGGTATTACTAAATCCGCAGTTTTTTCCTGAAAAATATGGACGCACTACTCATCGTCGTCCTCCAATTCGGGTTCCGTATCCGATTCGGTCTCCGTCCCTGAATAATCTTCCTCCTCGTCTTCATTTTCACACTCCATCACGGATTCCTCGTCTTCATCTTCCACTATGAAATCTTCCAGATCACTTCCATTATCTTCCTCCCCTTCATCCGTCCTAATGGAATCGCAATCACTTCCGCCCGTATCGTCCGAGTCGTAGTCTGAATCCGAAAAGTCATCCTCCACAATCTCCTCGGGTTCGTAAAAAACCGGCTTCTTCACAATTCGCCCTGACCTCGTAGAAACCATTATTTAATTAGTAATATTAGTTTTCTTTAATATGGAACGCTGGAGTTGTTAATTTTGGGCTCGTATGCCTTATTTTCCGCCTCTGCTATGTCCATGAGTACCTTGTCCCCCACGTAGGCGAGTTCGCTCGCAAGGTTGGCTATCTCGTCGTGGTAGGGAGAGTCTCCCGAGGGAAGGAGGGTGGACAACACGGAGAATGCGTCAACCGCCCTGCATATGTGGCGCGCACTCAACTCCAGGTTATTCTGCTCCCTTTTTGCATTTTCTATCTCCCTGACAACTTCCCTGAACCCCTTTTCATCTATCTTCCTGAAACGCTCGAGGTTGGGCATCATGTCGTCCAACGGTTTCCAGTAATTCCTTTCGGGATTATTCTCAAAATTTGATCTCCTGCTCCAAAAAAACAGAAATACAAAACAAAGTATTATAATAGTGAATAGAATCATTCTAATTTCTGTAGATATTTTATTATCTGCGGCTTAACCATGAACTTAGTTCCCTTAAGTCCCTTATGGTCTTCGTCGTGGCACCTTGCCGAAACGGTCTGGGTCTTCTTATCCACCACGAAGTATCCGTGATTCTGCTTGTGTTCTATTTTCCGAAAAGGACAGAACTTACTGGAAGTGCTAAGAATCCAATTATCCTTCATGGGAATCACCTTTTCAAAACGAGTAATTCCGTGTTCTTGGTATAACTCATTTATCCACCCCACGAGGAGGTCGTTGTCGACGTTCGCATTAGAAATGATTTTCTCCCTGTCCCCGAAGTGCTCCGTCTCATTCCCGTGGGAAAGAATAGAAAAGTGCTCCATCATTTCTGCCGTGTATTTTTCTTCACTAAAGTCCCTTATCCCACCCGCACCTATCTCGAAACGGGGAACATAGGGCTCGACATCTTCCCTAGTATCCCTTATCTTTTTGTGAGATAGTATCGTTCTGAGACCCGTCTTGAACACCGAAACGTCCAATATCGTCTCCCAAGGAATTTCGTTGTCGTAACTCTGCAAAGCCAATTTCAATCGTTCGTATACCGTCATGGCGGAAACGGAAGTCACCGTCGTCATAGGCCAAGATAGGTGAATTCCATTCTTGAAACCGTCTTCCTTCTTTCTGCAACAAGTGGAAACCAAAACACTACCCAAATTGGGAAAAGTCCTCGCCAAATGTCCAGCCCACCTCCTGATGCTCTCGTCCGTGACAGGTTCATCGGTAACATAATCTACGTCGAGGAACATCCTAAATCGGTCTCCGCCCTTCGTCTGCTCAACAAGGTAAAGCTTTTCCCTCCGCTTCAGTGCATCGATGCACGTCTGATGAAATTGCTTCCTCTGCTGAACGGGAACATTCAAAACGCCGGCCCCATTCATCATCGTGTGGGTTATCGTGGTTCCGGCGCCTGCCTTGTTTCGGAACCACCATCCCCTATCCTCGCAATCCTTGATGAACTGCTTCATACTAATATATCTTACCTAAACTTTTAAACTACATGAGATTGCAGTATATGACACCCTCCTCGTCCTCCTCCTTCTTCTTGGCTATCTTCTTGGCAAGGTAAAGCTCACCCATAATCTCTTCCTCAGTCATGTCTTGGAACTTAGAGTCGTCTTCCAACTCAAGTAGGGCAACTAACTCTCTGATACGCTCCTGTTTTGATTTTCGCATCGGGTTTTCCTTATATTAAAGGGGATTTTTGGATATTGGGGATCAAGCGCACGGGAAAAATATTCGTTCTTTAGAACCTGGTGCTCGATGAGAGGCCACTTGGGCTTTTTCATGAACTGCTCCATCGTGTCGAAGGACATGTACTTATTCTCGTCGTAAGTCCTCCTGATGGATTGCCTGTTCCTCTTCCTCTCCTCAGTTATCGCCTTCTCCCTATTGAAACGATCAATCATCTCCAATTGAACCTTTCTGGGAATGTAATTCTCTATCACAAACACATGGTAGATGATGCCCCTGTTTTCGGCGTCCTCGAAGTAAAAATACCGAAACCTACCCTCCGTGATGGAAATTACACCCCTTGTCTCCTCCTCCAACTCCCTTAGAGCAGTCCTCACCGGATAACTCACCTCCCTCTTCCTGCACCCGCCCGTGACAAATGTCCAATCATCCCAACGCTTGTCACACACAGTTAAATACCTAGTGGGCTCGTTCTCGCAATTTGCGACCAAGACGGTAATTGCCTTATGGATTTCTTGGTCCATTAATCACGTATGGCGCCTCTTCTTTAGGACTAATCTCTTCGACCTTTTCCTCTGGCTCGTCCTCATCATCACCGTCGTCCATCGAATCAAGCGTCTCCCTGAGAGAACGAGTCTCCGTGAAGAGATAAATCGCGAAAATAACCAAACAGATGATAATTCCGAAAATAATGATTTCCCGAGTAGATATATCGTCAAACATTTACTCTTGGATGCCAAAAATTTTCTTCTCATTAGACGCGTTCATGAGGTCGCGACTCGTCACCTCGTAATTCTCTTCCTTCTTGTGCTCCATCTTCTCCTTGGAACGCTCCTGGATACCGAACCAGTCCTCCAGCAATCCGGAACCTGGCTTATAACTGATAAGGAATACTACCACGATAACGATCAGCAAAACGTACAGTTTCCACATTTATTATAATCTGACATAATAATAGATGAAGATTGAACGTAGCACCAAGAAGGACAAAAAATTCATGACACGAACGCCTGCTGGGAAACTAGTTCATTTTGCACAGAAAAATTTTGGCGATTTCGACCTGTGGAAAAGAGCAAAGGGTCTTAAATTTGCCCTGAAGAAGCGCCACAGGTATGTCACTTCCCACAAAGCCATCCTATTGAAGGACGGAACGCCTGCTTGGAAGAATCCAGAGTCACCGGAATTTTACTCTATGAGGGCTACTTGGGAGATGAAAAAGGGCGACCCGCTTTTCAAACAAGTAATAGCCATCCGGAATAGAGGGCTTTCTGCTTCTGAAAAGGCTTTCATTTCTAAACAAAGAAACTTAAAGAAATAATTCTATGTGTCTAAAGATGAAAACCTGTTCGAAGTGTCAATTGGAATTGCAGTTGGAACAGTTCAGCAAAGATAAGAGAGCTAAGGACGGACACCAGGGAAAGTGTAAGGAGTGTGTTAAGATATACTATAAAGAAAACAAGGAAAAAATAATAGAAAGAGTCAAGAAATACGGTGAAGAACGCAAGGAGGATAAAAGAGAATATGAAAAGAAATATCGTAAAGAAAACAAGGAGAAGATAAGCGAACGCCATAAGAACTACCGAGAAGATCACAAGGATTTCATAAAGAAATACCGTCAAGAAAACAAGGATAAGATAAGAGAACAGAGAATGAAATACCTTCAAGAAAACAAGGATAAGATAAGAGAACAGAGAATGAAATGGTGTCAAGAAAACAAGGATAAGATAAAGAAATACCACCAAGAAAACAAGGATGAGAGGAACGCATACGTGAGAAATCGGAGGAAGGCGGACGAGAAATTCAGAATACTTTGTCGCCTTCGAACCCGCTTGTGGTGCGCCCTAAAAGGGGCTAACAAGTCTGCAACGACCATGGAGTTGCTTGGGGTGCCGTCCACTGAATTTCTGGTCGACTACCTCGAGAAGACCAAGGTGGAGGGCAAGGACTACTCGGATGGTGAGGTCGACCACATAAGACCCTGTGCGTCCTTCGACCTAACCGATCCGGAACAGCAGAGGGAGTGCTTTCACTACACGAACCTCCAGTGGCTCACGAAGGAGGAGAACAGTAAAAAGGGTGCCAAGTTGGATCACGAAACAATTTCCACAGATACGTTTTTAAAACCCCTAGAGAGCAGTGAAGCGAACCTGTGCCTTCCGTCGATGATCGAGTAGTAGTCCCCGACTTGCCGGACTGCGATAGGATTGCCTTCAAACAGCTCGTGGTCCTTTAAATTAGTTTTAAGCGGAGTAGGTGCCGGGTTTGGATCCTTTTCAAACTCCTTCTCTTTTATCTTCCCACCCCACCGCTTAACAGCCCTCACGATGGAGGGGGTAATCATAACCATTTCGACCGGAACGACTTTTACGTTCTCGTCAAAGTAATCATTGTCATACCACATGCTAACTATTCTTTGCTTCTTAGTTTTAACCCCATCAGGGTTTCCAAATTGTTTTTGTTTTTCTTCAAGGGTATGGGTCGCTTCAATCTAAGTTCCCCGCCGGTGGATTCCGAGTTGTTGATGTCCTCTATCTTGGATTCGTCTCTTGAAAAGAGTTCTTCGCTAACACTTTCCTTTGCGATTCCGGAATATTTGTTGACGACGACGGGGTAGAAGTTTATGTTGGGCAGAGAGACCCAACTGTCATTCAAACCACTTCTGAATTCCTTTATGTCAACACTCCCCCCGAACATTTTAAGGCAATACCGATTGGGTGCCGAACGGGTGCACTCCACCCTATTCAACATCCTCTTTTTCAGCAAGGTTATATTCATATTTATCTCGGGTGCCTTCATGCTACGCGAATTCATGTTCCACGCCTTCATGCACTCCCAAGAACAGTAGTACCCCATCAGGTGGAACAAATCCCTCACGCTATCATACTTGTAAGGCAAGCTAAGCGTTTTTCCATCTATCCTATGACAACACCACCAGCAACATGACATACATGTATTTAAAGAAACTATTAAACCTTTTCTTTAATATAATGTTATTAAGCATAGATGTGGGAATTAGAAATTTGGCGATGTGTCTCATGGACTATCCTAAAGTAGTCAATTGGGAAGTGGCGAGCGTTCCCTCGGAAAGGGACGGAGGGTTATTTAACGCACTTAAGGAACATCTGGACAGCAGGGAATGGCTCAAGGGCGTTAAAACCGTCGTCATAGAAAAGCAACCCGACAGGAATAAGAAGATGAAGGCGGTGGAACACTTTCTGTGCGGTTTCTTTTCGGGAAGGGGTGCCGATACCATCTCCTTCGACGCACGATACAAGATACCCGACGTGGTGGGTCCCGGGAAGAAGGCCTACGCGAAACGAAAGGCCACCGCGGTCACCCGAGCGAGGGACTGGATAGAGACGGACAACAAAGATTGGGTGGACTTTTTTAACACCCACGCGAAGAAGGACGACCTAGCGGACACCGTTATGCAGGCTCTGGCATTCCTTAAACAGAAACGCCCCGAAGAGGAAACCAAACCAAAACCCGCCAAAAAGTTGACCGCAAGGAAACCCACACCAAACCAGGTGGACACGAAATACTCGAAATCCAACCTCGTGTGGTTGTGGAAAAATGAAGACCACGACAAACTCCTGAAAACCAAACGCTTTCAGAGGGATCTCAAACGATACTTTCACAGTATAGACGACTTCACCAAGAATATTTAATTTTGTTTTTCTTTCATTGCCTTTTTCGCTATTGTCAATCTAGTAATATATTTATTTATCTCTTGATTATTTAAATTATATTTTCTATTAGTTTTACTTGTTTTATTCTTTTCTAAAATTCCGATGATTTTATTTATTGTAGTTTTAGCAAGTTTAATCTGATTATTAGACTGTTGTTTGGATAGGTTTTTAATAAAATTATTTAAGTTCTCTGGTACGTTACCAGTATTTTCATTACTTCCATTATTTCCATTATTATTATTATTTGAAGCATTAGATAACTCTCTATGACTGTTTATAATTTTTTCCAGACTTTTATTTATTCCGTTTACGTTATTAGTTTCCGTTATCATTGGACCAATCTCGTTTATTCCCGTTCCCGTTTCCACTGAAGCATTCACAGATTTTGGTATCTCTGTCTGAGTACCCGCATTTGTACTTACTTCTCCGATTGGGGTCCTTGCTGGTCCCTTGGCCAAAACAACAATTTTTCCCAATATTGCGAGAATGACATTATATCTAGATAATTTTGGTTCTTTATTGTTAGTTTCTTTATTTGCCGATTCTTTTCTTAATGACATCATGAGGCCGTTAGTAGAAAGAAGGTTGGATGTTCTATTACTGGCCCCTATGATATTAAGCGCTCTCTTAAACGTTGTCTCCTTTATTCCCGTAACTTCACCGTTGGTCTTTTTTCCGAATATACCTTTGAGCGTGGCATCCAATGTATTATCGTTTTTACGTCGCACGAGATAAACAACGAGTTCAAGGATTGCGATGGACAGTTTTTCAAGGATTGCTTTCCTTTTGTTATTGTTATTGGCTCCCGCGGCACGCGTTTTGATGTAGCGATGTACATTGAAAACGATTTCTATAAATTTTGTTATTTTATCAGCATTACCGGTTTTGTTGCGATTAAAAGATTTATTGAAAGATTCAATGTAACTACCCATGTCAATATTATTAAGATTATTTCTTATAATTCTATTGGTTGCAATGTGACCGCGTACATTAACATAAGCCTGATTATTGATTATTGCATTACCGTTACTTCTACTTGCGAAAATATTAGTTCCACTCATACTTCTTATAATTATTTTAGATTTTTTTTCTGGCCTTCGTTATTACATTTGCCAATTTGACGACGCGCTCCTTGCTGGGTTCGACAGGAATTTTTAGAAAGTACACCATTGTTTAAAGTGGGTATTTTTTCAGGATTGTAAGAATTTGAAGTAGTCCATAGTTTGACCCACTTGCTTTATCTTCAATTTTTCCAGATTTGTTTGATTGTTCTTCAAGTCACCTTGTACAACCCCTATCATAATATTTTGGGCCTTCCTTTCCATTAAAAATTTCAGGAAATTGGTGGGATACCTGTTTTTCGCATTTTGGCGCAAGTTTGTTATAGTGAATAAACCATTCTTATTTGCATTTGCACCCTCTGCCAGTTGTTTCGTCGTAGTTGTGGGAGATATATTACCGCCATTTATATGTACCAAAGGAAGAATAAAGCTATTTTCAGTATTTAGTGAATTCACTTTAATTTTTGTAGAATTGGTATTATTGTTTGCTAACACCATTTTATTATAAGAGTCGTAATTCATGAATAGGGTTTTGAGAGAATGAAGGGTGCGCATGATGTAAAAACCCTCGAAACATCTCTTAATTGTTTCGGACAGTATAAAGAATTTTATTGCCTTCGTTTTTAGGTCAATTTTCTTTTTATTATTAGACATTATATTAATTTTTTTTTGGATTGACATTTCTTTAATTTTTTCTATAGCAGAAAACATATTATTAATTTTAATTTTGACGTCCATGTTTTCTATATTATTCATAAGATTAAACATGTCATTGATTGTATCCCTTAAAATCTCTGCATTTATTGGTAGCTTTCTTTTTTCGACGAAGAAACTCCAAAAAATAACTTTGGCGATGAGAAGATCAAGGGATTTTTCACCTTTAAACTTGTCCTTTAGATATGTTCCCAACTTTTCATTGGTCTTTAGATTTTTACTTAATGGATTTTTACTTAATGGATTTTCACTTAATGGATTTTCACGACTAACCAAACAGCAAATCAACATAAATTTTAAACCATGTTTTTTAATTAAAGTATCTAATTTTGTATTTGAAAATTTCCAGAAGTTTGTACAGAATATATTGAATTTAAGTGTGTCTGTCATTATTTTTATGGGATTTTCCGTTCCGGCGAGGTCGAATATACAACAATCGCCAATTTCAACGAACATGTGGGCTCTGGAACTCTGGGGATTGAAAATGGTCTCCTTTATGTAGGTATTTTTAAATTCAGATAGATCCATTTTAACACATTCATCTGTAATAGTAAGGTTTCCGCTATCGGAATCGTAACAAAAATTGGGTTTATAAACTTTAACCTTTGTTTTATTTGTGTAATTACTCGTCTTTGACTTAATAAAACCTTCAAACAGGGTGGTCTTTCCCGAACCCGAGGGACCCGTGAAAAATATATTTTTGGGACCCTTGTTGAGGGTTCCAAGTATTCCTTTAAGTTGTTCAGTAGATGCTACGGGCGCAACACTTGCGTTGCCCTGTATGATGCGCGCGTTCATCCTCTGCATCTCTTTTAACTTGGTATTTATGTAGGAAGGCATAGTATTATTCATCATCTTGTTGACGAAAACGTAGATCTGTGGCCTTCCGCGGATATTTTGGAAAAATCTACCAAGATTTTTTACTTGATTTTCTCGGGGTGCAATTATTTTTTTGTATTCCTCCAATTTTTTATGTTGATTACTGGTCAAATTCGCACTCAATTTATTAATTTGATTGAGTACACCTTTATATTCAGCAGCGCGCAATTTCGCGGCCTCGTTGTTTGTTTCTATAAGGACATTGGTAGGCTTCCTAAACTTGTTCAGCGCTTGCAAGAATGTGTTGAAGTTTGTGATTTGGTTTAATTCCGCCCTATCACCGGCATATGCGCTGAAAAGGGACTTCAGAACATTGATGTTGGACCTCTCGCCCTTTCCCAATTTGTTTAGCGCCGTTTTCAACGAGTTTGTGTTCGTGATTTCGTTGGTGACGCCTTTGCTCTCCAGATATTCTCTCACGGCATTCATGTTGATTTTCTTTTTGCTGAGCACTTCCTTGATGCGAACTTCCAATTCTTTATCGTATTTATTTATGTATTGAAGTAGGGCATTAATTTTACTGTTCAAGTCATTGGATTTGGAAGAGGTCGCATTAACGGTTTCAATGGCTAGATTGACGTTCATAATCTGACACAACCTTTCCACCAGGGCCCTAAGAAGCACTTTTCTCGAAAGACCTCTACTACCCGTAATTTTTCTTGCTATGTTAATCGACGAATTGCTAACCCTTATCCCGCTCCCATACTCTCCATTTAACTTTGAAAAATTGGTCAATTTTTGTATGGCCACTCCCAGATCTGCGATTAGACCGGAAAGAACATTATTTTTGTTTTCAAACACTTCAGCAAAACTTATGAAAAACTCACCCAAATTTTGGGCATTCTTATTTTTATTGCTAAACATGGTCAACCATTTTTCACAATTGGCGGAATTTGCCATTAAAAATAAGATACAAAAAAATTAGCAGCAAAGTGTTTTATTTTCATTTTTTTCCATATTTTCCTTGACCACCATGAAGAAATCCAGGAGGTCAAGTGCCGAGGGTCTTTTCTGGGGGTTGGTTTGTAGCATGAGGTGGATGCTTTCGCTCACCTCGCTGCACTTTTTGAGGAAGAGTTCCCTTAGGATGATTCCCAGCGACCATATGTCCGTCTTCTCGCTGTAGGGGTGACAGAATTTCATTTCCGGTGACATGTATTTTTCCGTTCCCACCCTGAAATCCTGGATGGTTCCCTTTTCTCTTAGTATTTTGCTAAGACCGAAGTCCGCAATCTTGATCCTTCCGCTTTTGCTCACCAGTAGATTTTCTGGTTTGAGATCCCTGTGAACCACCTGCTCCGGGTGGCGGGAATGTAGGTAGGTGAGTCCTCTTAGAATGTCTATGACTATATTTATTCTATCCAATAGTTTCAAATCTTTTTTTTCGAGATAGTCTTGCAGGTTTCCATTTTCGAAGTACTCCATGACTATCATGAAGGGTTCCTTGGTGAATCCCAGGAGTTGGCACACGTTTGGGTGATGTATTCTGGTCATGGTGCTGAATTCCTTTTCCACGAGTTCCTTCACCTCGTCGTGTATGTCTTCCTCCAGGTGTTTGACCGCCACGGGTGTTCCCAGCCAATTTCCCAAATAAACGCACCCAAATTTTCCCCTTCCCAGGAGTTTTTCGCTAACTTGTATCGAACTTGGTGAGATGACCCAATGGTTTGTCATCTATATAAATAAAAAATGTTTTATTAATAAAAATGCTTTCCGGTTTGAATATTCCAAAGAAGATTGGTGGTTTCGTCGAGAGGCGCAGGGAGGTTGTGAGGCAGAGGAAGGCTCTCCTCGAGAAGGGTCACCGTTCCGCCGTGAGTATCGTGGAGGAGAGGCTCCGTTCGGACGAGGGTTTCGAAGGGTTCGTCCGAGGAGAGCTCAAGAGGGCCAACGAACTCGTGGACACCCGTCGCAGTTTGGAGTTGGAGCTTATGGATCTTGTTGCTCCCCCAAAAAAGGATTCCGCTCCGGAGACGCCCAAGCTAATCAAAAGCGACTCTTCAACACCATGAAAACGGCTAGGGTTGTGAGTATGTAGTTTTGTTCCGGGAATATGTTGGATAGGACTAAAAGTAGAATACCAAATTGAATTTGTTCATTCTTTTTTGTATTTTTCTCGTTGATTGTCATTCTTCGTTTCAGGGAGATGTTTCCCGTTTCCAGGGAATCCACGGTGGTTCTTATGGACTGTATGGTTCTCGGCATTCCCAGCGTGATCTTTCGTATGTCCGCGAAGGCGTTGGTGACCAGTCCGCTTTCGTCCAGTACCTGTTCCGCGTAGGGTTCAAGCACGTCCGACAGGGATATTTCGGGATTGAGTGTTTTGGCGATTCCCTCCACGGAGTATATGGATTTTATGAGTAGGATCCACATGGTGGATAGGCGGAAGGGTCTGTCTTCCTCCAGCTGCTTCAGTTCCTCGACGTCCAGTTTTTCTATGTTGACGGATTCCACGTAGTTCAGGAATATCTTCACAAATGACTTGATGGAAGACTTCTCTCCGGTGGGTATGATGATGTTGAGTTCTATCATCAGCGTGCATATTCTGTCTATGTCCTTTTTGTATACCGCATCCAGCAGGTCGTATAGTTTTTCTTTGTAGCTGGGGTCTATGCGCATCATGAGTCCGTAGTCGTAGTAGACGATTTCCCCCTTCTCGTTCAGAGCGATATTTCCCGGATGCGGATCTGCGTGGAAGAGACCCTTTTCGAGAACTTGAATGTATTGACTTTTTATGACGTAGAAAGCCACGTCCTCTATATTTGCATTTATCCTATTAAGACCCTCCGCGTCCGTGATCTTCACCCCGGGTTCATATTCCATGACAAGAATCCTTTTCGTGCTAAGGTTCCTATAGACCTTCGGCACCTTTATCCAATCCGTACCGATGAATTGGTCGTAAAACTGTTCCATGTTTATGGATTCCTCTATATAGTCTAATTCACCGGTGATGAGTGGCTTCCACTCTCCCAGAATGTCCACGAACTCCTTGAAGTTGGTGTCCCTTGTCACCATGAACAGCACTCGGGAGATGAGTTTTACCGCGTCGATGTCTTCTGTTATAGTTTTCTCCATGTCCGGCCTCTGAACCTTGACTACCACCTCGGTTCCGTCCTTAAGGGTTGCCCTGTGACACTGACCCAAAGACGCTGAAGCAATGGGTTCGGATTCGAAATAACAGAACACATCGTCCAGGGGAACACTAAATTCGCCAGAAACCACATCAAAGGCATTTTTGAAGGGCGGTACATTATCCTGGAGACTCTGTAGCTCTTCGGTGACTTCTTTGGAGAGAAGATCGCTCCTAGAACTGGCAAGTTGTCCAAGTTTAATAAATGTGGGACCGAGGGCTATCAATTCTTCCTTCGCCCATTTGGCAACCATGCGTTGCTTTGTGGGATCTCTTCTTGCACCCAATAATTTCACATTTAATTTTGTCGCAAACGCACCAATCTGATGAATACGTTTCATTACTATTAGTTGAGCACATTATTTAAATCATAAACGAACTCAATATTTTTCAAAAGAAGATCCCAGCTGGTTGAGGTGTTTTTTATGGGGAGGGAAAGGGACATGGGGTGTACGCTGTCGTTGTAGATGCTATCGTATATTTCCCACATCTTTACGTCCATCTGTTCGTTGTACTTCATGGAGATGTGGTCGTTGTATCTCTTTATTCGGTAGAGTCGGTGGTGGATCTCGTTCTCCCTAATGGCTAGACTTTCCGGAGTGTGTATCTGAACCTCGATGAGGTAATTTAGGGTTATGTGGATTCCGTCGTAGGGAACGGTCATGGGTCTGTGGTCGTGAATGGAGTAGCGAACACCCTTGGGTATTGTGGCTATGACCTTGTTCATGTCGGGAAACTTTGGAACAACCCACGTGTAGCGGATGGCATCATTCATCACGCCCTTTGTCCTTATGGAACTCGTGCTCTTGAAATAGGGACCCAGAAATATTCCTACCATACTAATACTATAATACATTAAAGCTTTAACAACTTTGTTTCTGAATGGATAAGTTCCTAAAACGAATATCCGAAGATATTTACAAAGATTTGGGACCTTGCCACCTCGAGTCGGTCTACCACCGCGCCTTCATGATGGAACTGGACGAAAAAAGATTCCCCTACGCCTACGAAGTCAACATGCCAGTGCGATACAAAAATCAGATAGTGGGAACCGTGAGGGCCGACGTGGTCTTAGACAACACATGGGTCGTCGAATTGAAGGCATGCGCATCCCTGAAACAGGAACACGTCATCCAGCTACTGCACTACATGGAAATATCGGACACCAAGGAAGGGTTCCTCATCAACTTTCCCAACAAGCCCGGGAACCAGGAAATTGAAATTAAAAGAATAAAGAGATAAAATCATAATGAAGGACGTAATCTTCAAGGAAGACTTTCAAATGTATGCAAGGGTGGAAAAACCTCTTGGTAACGGAAGAATGAGCGTCCTATGCGACGACGGTGTGACGAGGGTTGCAAGGATAAGGGGGAGCATGAACAGGAAGGTATGGATCAAAAAGGAGGACGTGGTTCTGGTGGACGTTCGCGAATTTGAGAAGGATAAGGTGGACATCACTCACAAATACACGGACAAGGAGGAAAGGAAACTCCTAAACTACGGCGAACTTCCCAGGGAGTGGTACAGGACGGAAGAAAGCTCCGACGAAGAGGTCGAGGAAGATGCCTTCGTTTTCGACGATGACGAGGAAGCCGAGGTGGACATAGACGCCATCTAAATGCGAACGGCTACCATCTTCTTCAAAAGTTCCTCACCCTTCTGCTGTCTGCTGTCATAACCACTGTTATTGGAATAGTTAATCTCCCTTGTGAAAATCTTGGTATTCTTCCGACCCTTCTGCTGAAGAATGTAGGGGTGGTCTCTGCGTATGATAAGGTACAGAAATCTTACCATATGTGCAGCAAAAAGGGTGTTATTCCCTTCTCCTAGAAAAACGATTCCCTTATTCCAAAGGATGTAGGATGTCGCCCTCTTCTTGTTTCCAAACTTCAGGTAGATCTTGGAGGGAGGATTCCTCTCGGAAATCACGTCGACACTATTGGAATCGTACTCGAACTTAGGAAGCAAATTCAAAAAATCGTTGTGAATGTCGCCCGACGACTTTATGTAGTCCCTAAGCTTCTCGGAGAGAATGTTTCCCAATTCGGCACATACCACGGGATTGAACATCCTCTGATTAACTCTAAATTTAGCACCCGTTCTCATTGAAATTGTCTTTTCAAAGAGAAAGTTTCTTGTATTCATCCGATTAAGAGGAAAAAGCTTCCCAAGGACTCTTTTGGTGGGAATTCTCACCATCGCCTACTACTAATCAATAATTTTTTCCTCCAAGGTCAAACCCTTTATGTACTCTCTGTTCTTGATTATCTGTCCCTTCCACTCGAAATCCCCCACCTGAATGGACACATCTTTTTGACTGAAGGGTCCCTCGTAGAGTTCCAACTTCCAAGTTCTCGCCTTTGCACCTATATTACCACAATACTCCCTGTATTTGGTTCTGAATATGTTCAAAGGAACAATAAAATCGCTTCCGTAAATCACCTCGGGAGTTTCCATGAAACCCACCAGCGAGTGAAGCTGACCCTCAATCTCCTTCCTCCATACCTTGAAAGGTTCGGGAAGAATGTCCCAGATTAGACTGTCCCCGTGCTCCTTTACAGCCTCCACGTAAGCCATGATGCACTTCTGCAAAATGTTCCCTATCTCGCCCAAAATCTTTTCGCCCAATCTGGGATCACCCTTGCTCACCTGATAGGTGAACTTGAACAACTGAAGACGCCTCATCACCGAACCGCTGTTGTCGGAAAACGCCGGAACCTCATTTCCCGCAAGAATTCCCGGAACGTCCCACTGCTTTGTGACGGCAACCAGACCCTTCTGAGGAATACTCACCTCCTCGCCCGAAACGATGGACTGGAATTGTGCCTGATCCATGTTGAAATCGCTCTTGATCTCGGGACCGATGAAGAGCTTGGAGTCCTTTATAGGAGCAAGACCAAATCTCTCCTCGATGTTGTTCGCCACGACACTCACCTCGGAAGGAACATAGAAAAGCTTAGCCACGTAATTCAACAGCGTGGACTTTCCACTCTGCGCGATACCCTTGCAAAAGGCAATGATCTGCCAATTGTCAAGCTCGTTAAGGGCAAAGGTAAGTCTCCCAAGGTGAATGTACATCCACTGCTTTACCTTGTCATCCCACCTCTGATAATTCATGATGGAGTCCAGATGGGGGGTCGGTATCTTCCTCCAGTCGGCTACACCCGTAAAGTCAATGAAATTCTGGTCGAAATACTTTGAAGTCACCGTGTTCATGTCAAGCTTTTGGAATTCCTTACTCCCGTAACGAAAGAAACGGTTCCCGTCCTTATCCCCTATGAAAACACCATTCCTGAAAGACCATGCATGCCTGTTCTTCACGATCTCGGGAAACTGAACGTCGATGCACTTCTCGAGGTAGGTCGAGAGCTCCTTAATCATCGAAGACCTCTTCGTGCTCAACAACCAACGCTCGGGGGTCATATTCTTGTCGCAAAGGGCGTGAAGCTTCTCAAGAATGAAACACTCGGGCTCCCAAGACATCGTCCTAAAACCCTCGGGTGTCACGATTTCCCTCGCAACCATGTTCTTGTCCTTTCGAATCCTCTGCCTCTCAAACTCGTCCAAAATGTCCAACAAAATTATCTGAAAAGGCGTAAGGTCGCCACTCTGATTCACAGGAATGGTTGTCTCGGCATCGGCCAACATCGGCTGGGAAAAGGTCTCCTGAATAGTGAACAAAGAACACAGAAACTTATAGTATTTATCCAAAGTGTTCCTTATGATACGAATGTCAAAAGATGTCTCGTCCGCAATCTCAGGAGCATCCTTCTTTATCCTTGTCTCTATGGCACTCAATTGAGTCATGTGCTGCTTGTAAATGCCCGAAACCTTCGAATTAAAATCATTACCAGGATTCACTATGAAACCATCCTTCTCGTCTATATCAAAACCAAACACAAATTTAGACAACTTCCTTATGTCATCATTATTTTCCCTTATCCCATCCCTGGCAAAAACTACAATGCCATGCAAATCCTTTATGGTTTTCTCAGATATTTGATTCACAGCTGTCAAAACCATATGCCTGTCATCGGATGACATCTTCTATACTAACCTATCTCCTTTTTTTTAAGCCAACGACTTGAGGATCTTCACCAAAATCTTGTTCTGAATCTCCATCTGCTCCTTAATACCAAGCAGAGCCGTGCACACAGTCTCGCCGTCGGGAGTCTCCAGGGCGTTTATCAAAATCTCGCCGATGTCAACCTCCTCCTCGTCCATGTCCTCAGAGGAAATGTCATCCTCGTCATCCTCTTCACCCTCAAGGTCAAACTCATCGTCAGCCTCCTCAGCCTCCTCCTCAACAAGGTCAACAACATCATCCTTCTTCTCCTCCTCGGTAGACATATTTATGATATTAGGTAAAGTCATTCCTTTAAATAGAAAGGTTTCAGAGTAACCCCAGGAAAACCCCGAGGGTGAGTAAAAATAAGGTTAATTTTTTTTCTTACCTATTAGCACAAAAAGAACTATGGCGGGAGGTCTCATGCAATTGGTTGCGTACGGCGCGCAGGATGTTTACTTGACTGGAAGCCCTAAGGTGACTTTCTTTCAGGCCGTTTATAAACGGCACACGAACTTCGCCATGGAGAACATTGAGCAGGTTGTTAACGGTACCGCCGGTGCCAACGCTCGTCTCTCAGTGACGGTCGCCCGCAACGGTGATCTGATTGGTGAGATGTACCTGGAGATGACCAGCGATGCTCATTTGGCAGTAACAACAAATGTGGAGGCATCCTCAAACATCAATTCCTCCATGGAGTGGGTGGCCGAGCGTGCTATTTCCGATGTGGAGCTGACGGTGGGTGGCCAGCGCATCGACAAGCACTACCAGAAGTGGTGGCGCCTGTATTCTGAGCTGTACCTTGATGAGGCCAAGAAGGCTCAGTACGGCAAGATGGCCTCCGCAACTGCCATCGGCGACAATGTGTACCTGCCCCTTCTGTTCTTCTTCAACCGCAACCCAGGGCTTTATCTCCCTCTCATCGCCCTCCAGTACCATGAAGTGCGACTTGATATTACACTAGGAGCTAAGTATGATAAGTATTTCGGCAAGAACAATGTTAAGGTGTGGGGTAACTACGTCTACCTCGATACCGAGGAGCGTCGCCGGTTCGCCCAGAAGGGTCACGAGTACCTCATCGAGCAGGTGCAGCATACCGGCGTCGATACGGTCGAAGCAGGAAAGCAGAAGCAGGTGCGCCTGTCCTACAACCACCCCATCAAGGAGCTGGTATGGTGCTTCAGTGCCACCGGTACCTCCGCAACCGCTAACGACATGTGGAGCACCTTCTGCACTGACTCAGGTCCCACGACCAACATTGCCGTCAACCCTTTTTCGGCCACCGGCGCCACCACGGCCGTCCCCCTGAGCTTTACTTCCGGAGTTCCCATGATTATATACGAGACGGCCGGTGACATCGTCACCGAGGCAGGTACCCCATCGTCTGTCATTTCCACCGGACCCCTTGAATCCTTCAAGTTGGTTCTCAACGGTCAGGACCGCTTCAAGGAGCAGACCGGTAAGTACTTCAACCAGGTGCAGCCCTACTACCACCACAGCGGTAACCCCTACGCAGGCATTTACTCATACTCCTTCGCCCTTAAGCCCGAGGAGCACCAGCCAACGGGTACATGTAACTTTAGTCGCATTGATAACGCTCAAGTCGACGTAAAGACTAAGTTAGCCGCTGCATCTCACACCAACCTCCACCTCTTCGCAGTTAACTACAATGTGCTCCGTATTCAATCTGGTATGGGGGGATTGGCGTTCTCAAACTAATTTGAATAATATACTCATTTGTTAGGGAAAATTGAAACCCTACATAATGAATATACTTCGTTAAGGTAGTTTATGAAAATGGGTAATTAAAGAATAGAAACCCTTTTAAGAAAATGTCTCATGTGCTCGTGGAAATAAAGTCAAAGCCGGGTATCTTTTTCGCAATTGATAGGGAAGATGCCGAAAGGGTGGGAAAGATGCCATCGTGGTTTTGTGCCGGTTCAAATGGTTTGTATGTTATGTGCGATTACAAAAGCGGAAATGTGAAGAAATTTGTTAGACTTCATCGTTTCGTCATGGGAGGAATTGACATGGATGATGATCTCGTGGTGGATCACATTAATGGAAATACTTTGGATAATAGAAAATGTAATCTTCGTATCATAAAGCAGTCCCAAAATGTCGCTCATAGAGCAAATGGGTGTAACAAGAATAGTAAATCTGGGATAAGGGGATTATATTGGTGCGAAACAAGTAAGAAATGGATGGCGAACATAAATAAGGATGAAAAGGTTTGGTGGAGGAAGAGTTTTGATGACAAGAAGGAAGCCGAAAGGGAACTTGCTTTGAAGCACAAGGAGTATCAAGAATTTTTCGGGAACTATAGTTTCAGCGACAAAGAATTCCAAGAACCTCCCGAAGAGGTAGTGAGAAGTCTGGAAGAATTGAAGAAGATGCCCCGTCACATATACAAACCCACGGAGGAAAACCGTGAAAAATACAACGAGAAGCGGAGGGAGGCTACTAAAGAGCCGAGGACCCTGGAGATAGATGCGGTCAGGAAACTCTTGGAAGAACCAAATCTTTCGAGAGTTAGGCAGGTGGAACTCGAGCTGGAACTAAACACGCTCGTGGGGAATGAAAGGAGGGCGCTCAGTAGGAAAGACCCATCCTATAAACTCACCGATGAGGAGAAAAAAGAAAATATCAATAAGGGGAGAAGGCTTAGGAAGGAATTGGAAAGGCTGAAGATCGGTGGGAAGGAATTGGAAAGGAGGGAGAAACTCGCACAAATCAAACTCAATAAGGAACAGGGGGAAGGGGACAAAATGAGATTGAGGAGATTAAAGTTGGAAGAGTTTGAAAGGGAAAAGAAAAGGCTGGAGGAAATCATGGATAGGGAGCCGGACAACAGCGAGGTCGCCGCCGAATTCAAAAAACTGTCCAAACGCATCAATCAGTCTAAGGGCGCCTTGAAGAGATGGGCTGCGGTTCAACCTTGACGCCTCGCTCGCAGCTTTCGGACATTATTGTATAAAAGCCACATCCGAAAAATGTAATGAACCAAGTGATTATGATGGCCGCGACCACCGCATGGGGGATCATCTATTTTTAGTAATTATTATTTAATGTTTCGTTTGCTAATAAATTATTGTTTGTCAATTTTAATTTATTGAGTATAGATTTATTTTTAGTTTCTTGGTATTCGTTGAAAAGTTTAGACGCTTCATTTAAAAACCTAGCTTTTCCCAATTTCTTAAATTTATATTCATTTCTTATATTCTTCTCAGTCATACGTTGTCTAAGTTTTACTATATTGCTTAGATTACCGACAAATGCATGGTTGTAAGATTTGAGGAACACATTTTTGCTTCCCTTCTTAATACTTTTCAATGCAATACCTATAGGGGATATATTGTATCTTTCCTTCATGAAATCATAAAGAAATGAAGAATTCAAATCTAACATGATACCTTCTAAATTTTCCTTGTCCAATTTTCCCAAACTCCACAATAATTCCAATACTTTATTATTTTTAGTATTAATGTAGTGTTTTAATTCATAATTTCTAACATTGTTTATTTTTCCTGTGTTTTTTAATTCTTTTAATAAATTATTTAATGTTCTAACATTACTTTTTTTCAAAAAATTTATTAGGGTTTTCATGCTTGTTTGGGAACTTCCACCTATTAATTTATTAAATTCTGCTTTGGTATTCTTTTTTGTGACGGGTGCATATCTCAACATGGAAATATTACTAGCCTTTCTCTTTCCCTTTCTATTTCCTTCCATAATATTATGAAATATAATTTTAGTTATGTTCTCTCTCCTTTGTGTGCCCGTGGTGAGTCCTCCGCCGAAACCCACCATCACCACACAATTCTGTAGAATGGTCACCGTCAGACCTTCGCCAAAGCCTGGAACCGTCGAGGTGGAAATTATGGACGCACCCCCGATCAACGTGACCCCTAAGGAAAATGTAGACTAATAGAAAGGAAACATGTCTCTAGTCAATGCCGCTAGAAATGGAAATATTAATACAGTTAGGAAACTTCTGAATAATGGCGTAAACGTCAACGAGCCGAATAAGCACGGAGAGACGCCTCTGTACTTGGCGTCAGAAAGGGGTAACACGGAGATGGTTAAGGCTCTGTTGGACTCCCCAGGCATCAATGTCGATAAGGCGGACAGTAACAGATACACTCCTCTGCACGTGGCGACTAGGAAGAGTTTCTCGAAGATAGTGAAAATGCTTTTGGAGGCAGGTGCCGACATCAACAAGACAAACGTGTTTGGATATACGCCTCTTTACCATGCGTCCTACAACGGTAACGCTAAAATTGTGAAAATTCTTTTGGAGGCAGGTGCCGACGTCAATAAGGCACAGAACGAAGGAATGACGCCTCTGTTCATCGCGTCCACCTATGGTAATTTTGGGGCGGTGAAGTTGCTGCTGGCGGCGCCGGGGATCGACGTCAACAAGGCGAGTAATGCCGGATACACGCCTCTGCACGTGTCTTCGGAGGAGTGTCATCCGGAGGTGGTGAATTTGCTGTTGAAGGCGGGTGCCGATCCATTCATAAAGACCAAGCATGATAAAAGAACGGCATTGGACTTAGTCATGTGGTTGAACAGCAACAACAGAAGCAACAACTCAAACAGAAACAGAAACACATACAATATCATTATTTTGCTGAGGAAAGCTATGGGAATTAAAGTCCCGTGGCGAAATATGAACGCCGACCAAAGAAAGACCTTCAAGCCCATCCTCCTCCAACGCATGATCGCCAAGAATGCCTCCGACGAGAACTTCATGGAACCCATTTCCCACATAAACTACAGTCTCAAGACCCTCAAACCCGTGAACAAGGGAGAGCCTAAACTTGGAGGTCTGGGGTTGGTGATAAACAACTGGAACAAGCCCATTCGGTTCGTGAATGCCACCGTCCTGAGGAACTCCATAAGGCGTTCCCGAAACCAAACCGTTCGGGGTGTTTTCCATAGGAACTGGTCTCTGATAAACGTCACCCCCGAGGAATATCAGAAAGCGAGGAAGTCCCTTAGCAAGCTGAGTGCTCGTGTTAAGGGAAAACGAACCCGCAAGAATCTCAAGACGGGAAGGACTAACCGGATTGCGGCAAATCAGAAAAGGACTGGAAATATTGCCGAAGCAT
>Ga0222714_10001284_pt1 | contig 28345 bp, 28 predicted proteins | sample C33_3DmetaG_FD_165048 | JGI IMG/M metagenome (GOLD analysis project Ga0222714, IMG submission 165048) | Estuarine water microbial communities from San Francisco Bay, California, United States - C33_3D | ecosystem: Environmental > Aquatic > Marine > Unclassified | place: USA: California... | reverse complement strand
GCACAAGGGTCAGGTCATTGCCGGCGTGATCTATGATCCGGTCAAGGACGAGATGTTCTATGCCGAAAAAGGCATGGGTGCCTTTTTGAATGAAAGCCGCCTGCGCGTTTCGGGCCGCCACAAGATGATCGAATGCATCTTCGCAACCGGCTTGCCGTTTGGCGGCCGTGCCGACCTTCCCGAAACGCTCAAGGATCTGGCCCGCCTGCTTCCGGCCTGCGCCGGCGTGCGCCGCTTTGGTTCGGCCGCGCTCGATCTCGCCTATGTGGCCGCGGGCCGCTACGACGGATTTTGGGAGCGCCGCCTCAATTCCTGGGATATGGCCGCGGGCCTCGTGATCGCCCGCGAGGCCGGCGCCTTTGTCGAGCCTCTGCGCGAGGGCGGCGATATTCTCGCCGATGGCGAGGTGATCTGTGCCAACGAGGCGATCTTCCCGGCCTTCGCCAAGGCGATCCGCGGCGCCTGAAGCCCTATTCTTGCCAAAATGGCATTTTAGGGCAGGGGGCATGACCCGTCTGACCAGAATCGCCGCCCGCCTCAAAGCCTTTCACGCCGACGAATCCGGCGCCGCCACCGTCGATTGGGTTGTCGGTGTCGCGGCCGCGGTTTCGCTGACGATGGCCGTCACAAGCTCGATCAATGAAGGCGTGGTGGGTCTTTCGGACAAGATCGCGGATTCGATCAGCAGTCTTGAATTCGGATGGGAACCCGCTCCGCCGCAGACGAGCCTCAGCAACCAATAATCAACGCCGCCGGCGGACGACCGGAATGTCACTTCGTCCAATCCGATACGGACGGTTGGGATAGGTCGGCCTGCCCGAGGTTGCCTGCCAGTTGCCGCGCCCGCCGCGTGCCAGCCATATTGGGATCATCAAGACAAATCCCAGAGCAAAGCCGCCGGCATGGGCCAGATAGGCGACCCCGCCGCCCCCCGCGCCGGTGCCGATACCGCTCAGAAGCTGGACCACGAACCAGTAGCCCAGCATCGCCCAGGCGGGCAGCGTGATGATGCGGATGATAAAGATCAAAAAGAGGATGAGATCGACCTGCGCCCGCGGGAACAAGAGAAGATAGCCCCCCATCACCCCGGCAATCGCCCCCGACGCGCCGACAAGCGGCACCATCGAATCCGGCGCGGCCGCGTATTGCGTGAGGTCCGCGCCAACACCGGTGATCAGGTAAAAGAGCAGAAACCGGACGTGGCCAAGCACGTCCTCGAGGTTATCCCCGAAGATCCACAGAAACAGCATATTGCCAAGAAGGTGCATCCAGCCGCCATGCACGAACATCGAGGTGAGGAAAGTATGATACCCGTCGCCTGAACTGATGCGGGCAGGGATCATCGCATAGTCCGCGTAGAACCCCATCAGCGCCCGGTCGGTCGGATAGGCGCCGATCATGCCGATGAACACCACGACGTTGATCGCGATCAGGGCATAGGTGACGAAAGGCGCCCGGATTGAGGCATTATGATCGCGGATCGGGAACATGGGCCAGATGTGGCATCTCCGCCCCGCTTCGTCCAGCGGGGCGGAGGCGCGTTCACGCAAGAGTGCCCTCAGGCGCGCCCGACTTCTGCAAGAAGCGCGGCGTTGCCTCCGGCGGCGGTGGTGTCGATGCAGACGTGACGTTCATGCAGCACATGGGCCGCGTCGGGCATGGCCGTGACCAGCGCGACGATCGGCCCTCTGCGGCGCGACAGGGCGGCCTCATAGGCGCGACCGCTGTCCTCGTCGCCCCACCAAAGAACCGCGCCAAGAGGGGCCAGAGTGGCAAGAGCGTCAGGATCAAGCGATCCCTCGCAAGGGACGGCAACGCCGCCAAGGGCTTCGACCGCCGCCGTCTGCCGCGCCATCGCATCAAGCCCCGGCCCAAGACAAAGAACCGGCCGGCGTGGTGCGGCGGTGAGGCGGTTCGATTCGCCCGTCGGTCCCGGCATATCGCGAGTTGCCTGCGCCGCCCCGGCTGGGGCCTTGGCGAGCGCCTGCGCCAGCGCCGCAACATCCGCCTTTTGGTTCCAACCCGAGCCGAGCGCGGTCGTTTCGGCCGCCCCGAAGCGGGGCAGATAGAACGGCCCACCCGCCTTTGGACCCGTGCCCGAGAGCCCCTCGCCGCCGAAGGGCTGGCTGCCGACCACCGCGCCGATCTGGTTGCGGTTGACATAGACGTTACCCGCATGGATCGCGTCGACCACGGTTTGCACCCGATCGTCGATCCGCGTGTGCAGGCCGAAGGTCAGGCCATAACCGGTCGCGTTGATATCCTTGATGACGTTCTCAAGCTCGTCGGACTTGAAGGTCGCGACGTGCAGGACCGGCCCGAAGATTTCCTTCTCCAGATCGCCGATACCACCCACCTTGATCACCGAGGGTGCTATGAAGGTGCCCGCCTGCGGCACGCTCATCTCGTGCAGCACACGCCCCTCGGCCCGCGCCTTGGCCACATGTTCGGCGATGGTCTTGTGCGCGGCGGCGTCGATCACCGGGCCGACATCGGTCGACAAAAGCCAGGGGTCGCCAAGGGTCAGCTCGTCCATAGCGCCCTTGAGCATTTTCAAGAGCTTCGGCGCGATATCCTCCTGCACATAGAGACAGCGCAGCGCCGAACAGCGCTGGCCTGCCGAGCGGAAGGAGGACATGACGATATCGCGCACGGCGTGTTCGGGCAGGGCGGTCGAATCGACGATCATCGCATTGAGGCCGCCGGTTTCCGCGATGAGCGGCGTGCCGGAGGCGCAATGCGCGGCCATCGAGGCGCGGATCTTGAGCGCGGTCGCGGTCGAGCCGGTGAAAGCCACGCCCTTGATGCGCGGATCGGCCGTTACGGCGGCGCCAACCATGCCGCCGCCTGGCAAAAGCTGAACCGCCGCCACAGGCACCCCCGCCTTGTGCATGAGGCTGACCGCAAGATGGGCGATCAGCGGCGTTTGTTCGGCCGGCTTGGCCAGAACGGCGTTGCCTGCCGCAAGCGCGGCGGCGATCTGGCCGGTGAAGATCGCAAGCGGGAAATTCCACGGGCTGATGCAGGTCCAGATACCACGGGCCTTCAGGCTCTCGCCTGCCGTGACGGCTTCGGCGGCGTAGTAGCGCAGGAAATCGACCGCCTCGCGGACCTCGTTCACAGCATCCCCCAGCGTCTTGCCCGCCTCGCGGGCGAGGACGCCGAAGATTTCGGTCGACTGGGCCTCATAGGCATCCGCCACGGCATTGAGGATACGGGCGCGTTCTGCCACCGCAGCAGACCACGGCGCGGCGGCGTCAAGCGCGGCGGCGATATCGTCGGGGGTCGCGTTGGCGACAGTCCCGATGGCGACGCCCGTCGCCGGGTTGATCACGGGCAAGGCCTTGTCCCCGGCCTTTTTTCGCCCCGCAACGAGAGGCACGGCATGGCGGGCCGTGTCGGACGAGGTTCGGCCCGCTTCGATCCTGGCAAGGGTTGGGCCGTGCGTGATGTCCCAACCGGCGGAATTGCGACGGGACGGGGCGAAAAGCTCGGGGCCTTTGGCCACAACAGCCTGATCGCGCAGCGCCGCGAAGGGGCAGGCGGCGACCGTCTCGGCCGGCACGGCCTCATCGACGATCTGGTTGACGAAGGAGGAGTTGGCCCCGTTTTCCAACAGACGCCGCACCAGATAGGCCAGAAGATCCTCATGGGCGCCCACCGGCGCATAGATACGGCAGCGCGTGCCTTCGGCCTTGTGGACGATATCGTGCAGGGTTTCGCCCATGCCATGCAGGCGCTGGAACTCGTAATCCTGTGCGGTGCGCCCCATGCCGCCCGCCATGTCGAGGATCGCGGCGACCGTATGGGCATTGTGCGTGGCAAACTGCGGATAGATCCGGTCGGTCATCCCCAGAAGACGGCGGGCGTTGCCGATATAGCTGATGTCGGTCGCCTGCTTGCGGGTGAAGACTGGGAAGCCCTCCATCCCTTCAACCTGCGCGCGCTTGATCTCGGCGTCCCAATAGGCACCCTTCACAAGGCGGACCATGATCTTGCGGTCAAGGCGCGTGGCAAGGTCGTAGAGATGTTCGATCACGAGGCCCGCCCGCTGGCCATAGGCCTGCACGACGATGCCGAACCCGTCCCAGCCCTTCAGCGCCGGATCAGACAGCACCGCCTCGATCACATCGAGCGACAGGGCGAGGCGGTCGGCCTCTTCGGCGTCGATGTTGAACCCCATGCCGGCGGCCTTGGCCAACAGGGCGAGGCCCTTCACGCGCGGCACAAGTTCGTTCATCACACGGTCGTATTGGGCAATCTCATAACGCGGGTGCAGCGCCGAGAGCTTGACGGAAATGCCGGGATTTTCCGCGACGGAACCTTGCGTGCAGTCGGCGGCGATGGCGGTGATCGCGCGGGAATAGGCGAGGTGATAGGTGCGGGCGTCGGCCTCGGTCCGGGCAGCCTCGCCCAGCATATCGTATGAATAGGTGTAGCCGCGCGCCTGCATCTTGGCGGCCCGCTCCATCGCGCCTGAAATGGTTTCGCCCAGAACGAACTGGCGCCCCATCTCCTTCATCGCGCGGGCAACAGCGGTGCGGATCACCGGTTCGCCCAACCGCTTGACCGCGCCCCTGAGCGCCCCGGTCAGACCCGCGCGGCGATCATCAAGGACGCGGCCCGTCAGCATCAGCGCCCAAGTCGAGGCGTTGACCAGTGACGAGGCGGAATGGCCCAGGTGCTTGCCCCAGTCGGACGGGGCGATCTTGTCTTCGATCAGGGCGTCGATCGTATCGGCATCCGGCACCCGCAACAGCGCCTCGGCCAGACACATGAGCGCGATGCCCTCGTCGGTCGAAAGGCCATATTCGGCAAGGAACACCTCCATCAGCCCCGGCTCGGACGAGGCGCGAATACGCCGCACCAGATCGGCGCCCTTGGCGGCAATCCGCGCACGATCCTCGCCCGACAAGGCTGCCTTTTCGACCAGCTTCGGAAGGATCTCAGATTCGGATATATAGATCGCTGAGTCGATTTGGCTGCGCAGATCGGTCGTCTTGGCGGCGGGCATGATGTGCTCCTGAGTGAATGGCCCATCATACACTGTTGTCAGAAGGAGATCGCCCTGCTAATGGGCTCGCCAGTAGTGTTTTGGACCATTTTGCAGGAAAAATTGTGACCGAACGCCTTTCCGAACTTGATCGTTTTGACCGCAAGATTCTTGATGTCATGGCGGTCGACGGCCGCATCTCTGTAACCGAACTTGCCCGCCGCATCGGCCTGTCCAAATCGCCGACACAGGCGCGGCTCAAGCGGCTTGAGGAAAGCGGAATTATCCGTGGCTATCGCGCCCTTTTTGATCCGATCCGCCTTGGCCGCGACCATGTGGCCTTTGTCGAGGTAAAGCTGTCGGAGACCCGCGAAAGCGCGCTGGCCGCCTTCAACGCGGCGGTTCTGCGGATTCCCGAAGTCGAACAGTGTCACCTGATCGCCGGCTCCTTCGACTATCTCCTGAAGGTCCGCACCTCGAGCATGTCCGACTACCGGCTGGTGCTGGCTGAAAAGGTCTCGACCCTGCCGCACTTGTCGAGCACCTCGACCTATGTGGCGATGCAGGCGGTCAAGGAAGAGGGCGTCGGTCCGGCGGCCACCGCTTAGCCGACTTGCCCCGCCGCGGGCTGCCCCTTAGGAAGGAGCCAGGCCCGCGTGGTGGAATGGTAGACATCGGAGACTTAAAATCTCTTGGCCGAAAGGCCGTGCCGGTTCGAGTCCGGCCGCGGGCACCACCGGATCAGAAGAAACAGGGCGCTGATGGGCAAGAAATCCTCTCTCAAAGCGGGCAACGTCAAAAGCGCGCTCAAGACCATTGGCCTTGAGTTCACCAGGCCCGAGCGGCGGCAGATGATTGCCGCGCTCGACGAGCAGATCGTGGCCGCCAAGGCGCTGCGGCAGGTGCGGTTTCCCAATGATCTGACCCCCGCCCAGCGGTTTGATCCGCGCCTGCCGGGGTTTGAGATGCCGAAGGTGAAGGACGGGGTCACGCTCCCGAAAGGCAAGGCCAAGCTGCCGCACGCCGAGGCCGACATCGCCTTTGCCCCGCTGCCGCATCTGGCGCAGTGGATCGCGAGCGGTCAGATCACCAGCCGCCGCCTGACGGAGATATACCTCGATCGAATCGCCCGCTTCGCGCCTGATCTTTTCTGTTTTGCAACTGTCATGGCCGAGGCGGCGCTGGCCGAGGCCGAGGCCCGCGATGCCGAAACGGCGAAGGGCCGGAACCGCGGACCGCTGCACGGGCTGCCCTATGGGCTGAAAGACCTGTTCGACACCAAGGGCGTTCGCACCGGCTGGGGTGCCGAGCCCTATGCGGGGCGTGTCCATGAGGGCGATGCCAGTATTGTCACCCGCCTGCGCGAGGCCGGGGCCGTGATCATCGGCAAGACTTCGGTGGGCGCCTTGGCCTATGGCGACAAGTGGTATGGCGGGGTCAGCCGCAACCCGTGGAACCCGGCGGAAGGCTCAAGCGGCTCTTCGGCGGGCTCGGCCTCGGCCGTGGCGGCGGGCCTGTGCGCCTTCGCCATCGGCACCGAAACGCTTGGCTCGATTGTCTCGCCTTCGGAACGCTGCGGCGCGACCGGCCTGCGCCCGACCTTTGGCCGGATCAGCCGGGCCGGGGGCATGGCGCTCTGCTGGTCGCTCGACAAGGTCGGGCCGATTGCCCGCGGCGTGGCCGATTGCGCGCTGGTGGCCGAGGCGCTGGTCGGTGCCGATCCGGCCGATCGCGACAGCCTGAGTGCGCCCTTTGGCGCCAACCTTGCTCGCGCGCCGAAGGGCCTGCGAGTGGGGTATCTGAAGGGCGCAATCGAAACGGCCCGGCCGGGGCTGAAAAGCGCCGAGGAGGCGGCCCAGCCGGGGATCGGCGCGGCGCTCTCGGCGTTTGCCGAGATGGGGCTCGTGCCGAAAGAAGTCACTCTTCCCGATTTACCCTACGAGTCGCTCAACAACGTGGTTCTGGCCGAGGCGGCAGCGGCGTTCGAGGAGCTGACGCTGTCAGACCGCGACGACGAGCTGGGCTGGCAAGATGACGCCGCTTGGCCCAACCTTTTCCGTGCGGCGCATCTTCTCTCTGCGGTCGATCACGTCCAGCTCGATCGCCTGCGCACCCGCGTGATGCAGGCGCTTGATGCGCTGTTCTCGGAAATCGACGTGCTCGTCGGTCCGCCGTTCGCCGGGCCGATGCTGATCGCCAGTAATTTCACCGGCCATCCCTGCCTGCATCTGCGGGCAGGGTTCACTGACGAAAAGACCCGCGCGGGCGGGACGCTGAGCGTTGGCGGAAACAAAGCCCCCGGCGCGGCCAAAGGCAAGTTCCGGGTGCCGCATGGTGTCTCGCTTTGGGCCAGTCTCTATCGCGAGGACCGGCTTTTGGAGGTCGGGCAAGCGCTCGAAAAGGCGCTGGGCGTCGCCGCCGAGCGCCCCAAGGGGCTTTAGGTCCGCACGCCGGCGAAGCGGCTCTGCCAGTCTTCGCGCTGCTCGTCGGTGATCTTGGCGAAAAGCACGTCCGGCACCGTGAAGGCGTGGCCGGCAGGCAGGCCGGCAAGGAAGCCCGCCACATCGTCGGGCCAGCCCGCGCCCGCGGCGTTCATCGCACCCAGCATCGTTTCAGAGGCGTCGGGGATGAAAGGGGCCGACAGAACCGCATATAGCCGGATCAGGTTGAGGCCGAGGCGCACCTGCATCGCGGCTTTCTCGGGGTCTTCCTTGAAGGTCGACCACGGAGCGGCCGATTGCAGGTATTCATTGCCCGCCACCCAGATCGCCCGAAGCTCGGCCGAAGATTTGCGGACCTCCATCGCGTCCATCATGCCTTGATAGGTGGCGACGCGGACAGCAAGGTCGGTGATCAACGCCTCTTCCTGCGCGCCATAGGCGCCACCCTCGGGGACGACCTCGCCGAATTTGGAGCGGCAGAATTTGGTGATGCGGCTGACGAAATTGCCCAGAACGTCCGCGAGATCCTTGTTCACCGAGGCCTGGAAATTCTCCCAGGTGAATTCCGCGTCCGAGCTTTCGGGCGCGTGGCTGAGGAGCCACCAGCGCCAATAGTCGGCGGGCAGGATTTCCAGCGCCTGATCCATGAACACGCCGCGCCCGCGCGAGGTGCTGAACTGGCCGCCGTCATAGTTGAGGTAGTTGAACGACTTGATGTAATCGACAAGCTTCCACGGCTCGCCCGAGCCGAGGATCGTCGCGGGGAACGATAGGGTGTGGAACGGCACGTTATCCTTGCCCATGAACTGGGTGTAGGTCACGTCATCGGCGCCCTTGTCGGTGCGCCACCAGCGTTCCCAATCGTCGCCCTTGCCCGCATCGACCCATTCTTGCGAACAGGCGATGTATTCGATGGGTGCGTCGAACCAGACATAAAAGACCTTGCCTTCCATGCCGGGCCAGTCCTTGTCGCCATCCTTGACCGGAATGCCCCAATCAAGATCGCGGGTGATGCCGCGGTCTTGGAGGCCGCCGCCGTCATTGAGCCATTTCTTGGCGATCGAGGTGGTCAGGACCGGCCAATCCTTCTTGCTGTCGATCCATGCCTCCAGCTGATCCTTCAGCGTCGACTGGCGCAGGTAGAGATGCTTGGTCTCGCGCATCTCGAGGTCGGTCGAGCCGGAAATGGTGGAATGCGGATTGATAAGGTCGACCGGATCAAGCTGCTTGGTGCAGTTGTCGCACTGATCGCCCCGCGCACTTTCAAAGCCGCAGTTGGGGCAGGTGCCCTCGATATAGCGGTCTGGCAGAAAGCGGCCGTCGGCGTGGGAAAACATCTGCTTTTCGCTGACCTCGCGGATAAGGCCCGCGGCCTTCAGGCGACCGGCGAAATGCTGGGTCAGCTTGTGGTTTTGCGCCGAGGAGGAGCGGCCGAAATGATCGAACGAGAGGCGAAAGCCCTTGGCGATCTCGGCCTGAACCTCGTGCATCTCGGCGCAATATTCAGCGACCGGCACTTTCGCCTTGGCCGCGGCCAGTTCGGCAGGCGTGCCGTGCTCGTCGGTGGCGCACAGGAACAGGACCTCATGGCCGCGGCCGCGCAGGTAGCGGGCGTAAAGGTCGGCCGGAAGCTGCGATCCGACGAGATTGCCGAGGTGCTTGATCCCGTTGATATAGGGGATCGCAGAGGTGATGAGGTGGCGGGCCATGGGTCTTCCTTCGGGTTTCGCGCACTCTTAGACGCATCGAACCGCCAAGACCAGATGAGGTTTGCGCGGAAGATTTCGAGATTTGATGACTCGTTTGCCGGGAATCGGTCTATCATGGCCGACATGGGGTCAAGGAGTTGAGCGATGCGTCGCGCGGTTGCCCTCATTCTGTTTCAGCTTGAAATCGGCCTGGCCGCCTTGCCCGCGCTGAGCGAGGCGCAGAATTTCTATGGCGGCGTTGCATTTGATTATTCCGTTCTCGGCGACGGGCAGGGCGGGATCGCGGCCTATGTCGGCGTTCGGTTCGGGGAAGGGGCGCTAAGCTTTGGCGCCGAGCTTGGCCGCGGCCTTGGCGACGGCGACCCCTATGAGGCAACCCGTCTGCGCGGGGTGGTCCGTCAAGACATCGGCGACTTTGGCCTGTTCGGGAGTTTTGGCTGGTCGCAGTTCGATATTCTCGAAGGCGGATCTGCCGAGGGGATCAACCTGGGCTTTGGCGCCGACTATGGCCTGTCAGATGCCGCCTCGCTCAGGTTCGAGATGATTGTCGATCATGTCCCCGATTATGGTGCGGACGTGACCTCGCTGCGCATGGGGATCGCTTTCGGGTTCTAGCGGCCGGAATCGCGACTCCGCCCCAGGAGGCGGCCGATGACGAAAGATGTTCGCGGCGCGTAGACATAGGGCGTCTTGCTTGGGCTGGTCGGGCGGGCGCGCATGCGGACCAGGCCGAAGATCACCAAGCCGACGTGTCCGAACGAGATCAGGCCGAACAGGGCGCCGGGGCCGAAACCCTCGATCAGCGCCGAGGCAGTATAGGGCGCGCCGATCGCCCCTACCGCGTAGAAGAACATCAACGCCGCCGAAAGCTCGACCCGCTCCTCGTCGGTGGCAAAGTCATGCGCATGTGCCGCCGAGACCGAATAGATCGGAAATGTGGTAAAGCCGAAGATTGCCGCCGAGGTCAGGATCGCTGTCGTGCCGTTTCCGGCAATAAGGACCGTAAGCGCGCAGGCCGAGACAGCGGCGACCGAGAGCCAGATCAGAACCCAGCGCCTGTCGAACTTGTCGGCGAGCCAGCCAATCGGATATTGGGCGATGGCCCCGCCCGCGACGAAGCTGGCGAGAAAGATGCCGATCTGGTCGGCCGTCAGGCCGACCTCTTGCCCGTAGATCGGGCCGACCATGCGAAAGGATGCGGCCGACAGGGCGGCGACGATCACGCCCGCAGTCGCCAAGGGGGACCGCGCCCAAGCAATCGAGGGGCGCAAGCGTGTGGCAGCGGGGGTGAGCGGCTGTTCTGCGCGGCTGATCGCCATCGGCAAGAGCGAGGCGCAGCAGATCATCGTCAGGAGGTTGTAGGCGAGATAGGTCTGCATATCCGCCAGGTAACCGATCATCCCCTGGGCGATGAGCGAAGCGCCAACGTCGAGGATGCGATAGACGCCCATGGTTCGCCCGCGGGTCTCGTTGGTGACTTTGGCCTGCAACCAGGATTCGATCACCGTGTAGCAGCCCGCGACGCAGACACCCTGCAACACGCGAAAGGCCGCCCACCAATTGGGATCGGTTATGGTGATATGGGCGGCCAGTCCGATCGCGCCCATGGCGGTGAAAATCGAGTAGGACCGCGCGTGTCCCACGTCGCCCAAAAGACGGGGCGCCCACCAGCAGCCGATGAAGAACCCAAAAAAATGCGCGGATCCCAGAAAGCCGACCTCGGGCTTGGAAAAGCCCGACGCAAGGCCAGTGAGCGCGTCGAGAGGCCCGACCGCGCCGGACGAAATCTGCAAGAGAACGACCGAGAGAAAGAGGGAAGCGAAGGCCAGAATGATCCGCATGAACCCTCTCTAGCAGGCCGAAAGCCGTGCGTATCGGCCGTTTGCGGCAGGAGACGTCGGGAAAGAAAGGAAGAAACAAATTGTCATATCGACGTAATCGAATAGCATGATCGAACTGAATGATACCAAAAATCAGGGAGAAGACCGTAAAAAGACTGTTGCTAGCACTTGCCTTCATTCTTTCGCCGGTGGGGGCCTTCGCCGCCGGCATGACCCATCATGTGGCGTTTCACCTCGACGAAAACGATCCGGCGCTGATGAACCTCATCCTCAACAACGCGCAGAACGTGTCCCAGTATTACGCGTCGGTCGGCGACGAGGTCGAAATCGAGATCGTCGCCTACGGACCCGGGCTCAGTATTTATCTGCCCGATAGTCCGGTGAAGGACCGCATCGCTCAGATGTCGCTTGCGATCCCGACCATGACCCTGTCGGCCTGTGGCAATACCATGACCAAGATGGCCGAGAAAGCCGGACATGAGATCACCCTGCTTCCGGAAGCCAGAGTCGTTCCGGCCGGTGTGGTCCGCCTGATCAAACTTCAGGAAGCGGGCTGGTCCTATATCCGACCCTAACCCGACTTGACCACGTCGCCGGCCGATGCGCATCTTGGCCGGCGACCGCGCCCGACGACGCCAAAGACAAAGGACCCTCCCCACATGAAGACCCTCACTCTCGGCCGGACAGATATCCGGGTGCCGGACCTTTGCCTTGGCACGATGACTTTTGGCAATCAGACGCCCCAGGCCGATGCCCACCGGCAGATCGATATGAGCCTTGAGGCGGGCATCAATTTCATCGACACCGCCGAGATGTATCCTGTCAATCCGGTCCGCAAGGAGACTGTGGGCCTTTCGGAAGAGGTGATCGGCAACTGGATTGCCAGGACGGGCTGCCGCGCCGGGGCGGTCATCGCCACCAAGGTGGCGGGTGATACGAACATGGTCCGCGACGGGCGGGGCTATGACGGCACGATCGTGCGCGAGGCGGTCGAGGCATCGCTGAGGCGCCTCAAGACCGATGTGATCGATCTCTATCAATTGCATTGGCCGATGCGCGGATCCTATATGTTCCGGCAGAATTGGCACTACGACCCGCGCGGCAGTCGGCGCGCCGAGGTGGTCGATCATATGGTCGAGGTGCTTGAGGCGATGGCCGAACTTGAGCGGGCCGGAAAGGTGCGGGCCTTTGGTCTGTCGAATGAGGGGGCCTGGGGCACGCTGCATTGGCTTTCCCTGGCGGAAAAGATCGGCGCGCCGCGCATTGCCACGGTGCAGAACGAATATTCGCTGCTTTGCCGGCTCTACGACACCGATATGGCCGAGACCTCGGTGATGGAGGATGTGACGCTGCTGTCGTTCTCGCCTCTCGGGGCGGGGCTCTTGACGGGCAAGTATCAGAACGGCGCGATCCCTCAGGGCAGCCGGATGTCGCTCAACGGCAATCTTGGCGGGCGCAAGAGCGCGCGGGTCTTTCCGGCGGTCCAGGCCTATCTCGATGTGGCGGCCAAGCACGGGCTCGACCCGGTGCATATGGCGATCGCCTGGCAGCGGAGCCGGCCCTTCCCGATCTCGGCGATCTTCGGGGCGACGAGCTCGGCGCAGCTTGAGCATATCCTGGCGGGCAAGGATCTGGTGCTCGGCAAGGCGGTGATCGACGATCTCGAGGCGGCCCACCGGCAGCACCCGATGCCCTATTGAAGAGAGGGGGGCTCTGCCCCCGCCCTTCGGGCTCCCCCGGAGTATTTGAGGCCAAAAGAAACCTAGAGGCGCTGGCCCCGCGCGCGGCGGAGCTGGCTGACCGAGGTATTGTAGGCGGCCTTGAAGGCGCGGGCGAAGGCGGCGTGGCTGGCAAAGCCTGTGGCAAGGGCAATGTCTTGCACCGGCTGGTCGGTGTCGGTGGCGAGGCGGCGCGCTTCGGAGAGGCGCAAGGCGAGGCCGAAGGCATGGGGCGAGCGGCCCGTGGCGGCGCGGAAGCGTTGTTCGAAATGGCGGCGGGAGACGCCGAGGCTTTTGGCGAGGCTGGCGATGGCGGGCGGGGTTTCAAGCGCGGCTTCGAGACGGGCGATGGCCCCGGCGATCAGCGGGTCGCGGCGGGAGAGGGTGGCGGTCGGCACCAGGCGCTGTGGCGCGTCGCCGGAGTGGACGGGATCGTAGATGAAGGCCGATGCCACGCGGGCCGACAGGTCGCGCCCGTGCAGGCGTCCCATGAGGTGCAGCATCATGTCGAGGCAGGGGCTGGCGCCGCCGGTCGTCAGCATCCGGCCCGAGATGCGGAAGCGGTCGCGCACCACCTGGACGCGCGGATAGCGGATGGCGAAGTCATCGAGGTCTTCCCAATGGGTTGTGGCGGCAAGGCCATCCAGCAGGCCCGAGGCGGCCAGAAGATGCGAGCCGCCGTCGACGCCGGCGAGGGTCGAGCCCGCGCGGGCGATGCGGCGCAGCTGGGCGATCAGGGCGGGGGTGGTTTGATCGATGATGCGAAAGCTGGCGAGGATCAGGAGAAGATCGGGCGGCGCCGTTTCGGCGATCGGCTGGCCGGGAATGGGGAAGCCCGCGGTGATCTGGGCAGGGGCGCCGGTGGCGGTGAGAAAGCGCCAGTCGAAAAGCTGCCGTTCGGCGCGGCGATTGGCGGCGCGCAGGGGGTCCACCGCGGCGGCGAGCGACAGCATATTGGTCTGGTCGAGCACGAGAATGCCGACAGAGAGTGGGCGGGCGCCTGCGGGATCGTAGCGGGGAAACAGGGGGTCTGCGCTATTCATCAAGAAACCTGCGTAAAACGGAAAGAGAAAATGTGCAAGCTGTCAGATACTTGCGCGACTCATCAAGGAGAGATCCCATGCCCCTGCAAATGAACCGTGAGGTTTTCATCACCTGCGCCGTGACCGGCTCGGGCGCCACTCAGGACCGCAGCCCGCACGTTCCCCGCTCGCCCAAGGAAATCGCCGACAGCGCCATCGAGGCGGCCAAGGCGGGTGCGGCGATTGTCCATTGCCATGTGCGCGATCCCGAAACCGGCAAGCCCTCGCGCAAGGTCGAATACTATCGCGAAGTGACCGATCGCATCCGCGAGGCCGAGGTTGACGTTGTGCTCAACCTCACGGCCGGCATGGGCGGCGACATCATCTTCGGGCCGACCGAGAACCCGATGGCCCTGAGCCCGGCGACCGACATGATCGGGGCCTCGGCCCGTGTCGAGCACGTGGCCCAATGTCTGCCCGAGATCTGCACCCTCGATTGCGGCACGATGAACTTTGCCGAGGCCGACTATGTGATGACCAACACGCCAGGGATGCTGACGGCGATGGGCCAGATGATGACCCATCTGGGCGTCAAGCCCGAGATCGAGGCTTTTGACACCGGCCACCTGTGGTATGCCAAACAGTTGGTCGAAGACGGGATCCTGCACGGGCCGGCGTTGGTCCAGCTGTGCATGGGCGTGCCGTGGGGCGCGCCGGATGACCTCAACACCTTCATGGCGATGGTCAACAACGTGCCGCAAGACTGGACGTTCTCGGCCTTCGCGCTGGGCCGCAACCAGATGGCCTATGCGGCGGCAGCGGTTCTTGCCGGCGGCAACGTGCGCGTGGGCCTTGAGGACAACCTCTGGCTTGGCAAGGGGCAACTGGCGACCAACGCCCAGCTCGTCGAGCGCGCCGCCAGTATCGTCGAGAACATGGGCGCGCGGGTGATCGGGCCGGAGGAGGTCCGCCAGAAACTCGGGCTGACCAAGCGCGCACCGGCCGCGCGCAGCTGAACGGCGCAAGAATGATCCGGCGAGGCCGCCGCACCGTAGACCTTCTAAAACGGGCTGTCATTGGGGCAGCGCCGTCGGTGAGAGGGATTATCCACGATGCGTCTGGTCCTGCTGGCTTTCTTGATTGTAACCTTGTCGCCGTTGCAGGCTCAGGCCGCCTACCGGGACAAATCGGTGCCGATGCAGACGGTGAGCGGGTTCGACCTCGATCGCTATCTTGGCCTTTGGTACGAAATCGCGCGCTATCCTTTCAGCTTCGAGAATGGCTGCGCCGGTGTGACGGCCGAATATGCGATGAAGCCGGACGGCAAGGTGCGGGTGGTCAATTCCTGCCGCGAAGGGACGGTGGACGGGCCGCTGCGCGTTTCGGAAGGAACGGCCGAATTGGTGGGCGACGGCAAGCTCGAAGTGGGCTTTGTTTCTTTCTTGCCGTTCATCACGGGCGACTATTGGGTGATCCACCTCGAGCCGGACTATTCGGTGGCCGCAGTCGGATCGCCGAACGGCAAGACCGGCTGGATCCTCTCGCGCAGCAAGACGATCTCGCAGGCCAAGTTCGATCGGGCGACTGCGGCGCTGACGGCAAATGGCTACGATCTGAGCGATTTGGAGCTCGTCGCTCAATAGCCTTGGCGCGTGCGGCATGAGGCTGTGCGCGATCCTTCTTTCGGTGGCTTTGGCGCTGGCGGGTTGTGTGCCCGCCAGCGCCTACCGCGATCCAGAAACGGTCATCTCGTCGAAGGCCGTTCTCGATCTTCCGCGGTTAGGCGGCGACTGGTCGGTCGTCGGCTATTATCCGACCCCCTTTGAGGCGGGGTGCGACGAGATCGACCTTGTGCTTGATCTCGCCTCCTTCGAGCGGACCTGCCGCGCGCAGGGGGTTATCACCCGCCAAGACAGAGCGCCGCTTCGCGCGATGGATGTGGCGCGTTTCCAGTCCCGGCTGGACGGCATCGGCCCGACCCCGCTTTGGGTCTTGTGGGTCGATGACGGCTACAGGACCGCGGTGATCGGCGAGCCGCAGGGCAGGTTCGGCTGGGTGATCAATCGCGATGCGACGATCCCGAGGGATCGCTGGGTCGCGGCGCAAAGAATTCTTGATTTCAACGGGTATGATCCGGCGGCGCTTGTCCGCACCGGTCAATGAGGGAGAAGGCCATGACCAAGACAGCAGCAATTATCGGCGGCGGCGTGATCGGCGGCGGATGGGCCGCGCGGTTCATGCTTATGGGATGGGATGTGCGGGTCTTCGATCCCGACCCAGAGGCGGGGCGCAAGATCGGCGAAGTGCTCGCCAATGCCCGCCGCTCGCTGCCGGGCCTGTCGGATGTGGCGCTGCCCGACGAGGGCCGGCTTACCTTCCACGAGACCATCGGCGAGACGGTCGAGGGCGCGAGCTGGATTCAGGAGAGCGTGCCGGAGCGGCTTGATATCAAGCACAAGGTCTATCAGTCGATCCAGCAGGCCTGCGCCACGGATGCGATCATCGGCTCCTCGACCTCGGGGTTCAAACCGTCCGAGCTTCAGGAAAACGCCGCGCGGCCCGAGCAGATCGTGGTGACGCACCCGTTCAACCCTGTCTACCTTCTGCCGCTGATCGAATTGGTGCCGTCGGATGCCAACCCCGCCAACGTGGTCGCCGCCGCCAAAGAGGTGCTGACCTCGATCGGCTGCTATCCCCTTCACGTCCGCAAGGAGATCGACGCGCACATTGCCGACCGTTTCCTCGAAGCGGTCTGGCGCGAGGCGCTTTGGCTGATCAAGGACGGCATCGCCACGACCGAAGAGATCGACAATGCGATCCGCTATGGCTTTGGCATGCGCTGGGCGCAGATGGGCCTGTTCGAGACCTACCGCATCGCCGGTGGCGAAGCGGGGATGCGCCATTTCATCGCCCAGTTCGGTCCTTGCCTGTCGTGGCCCTGGACCAAGCTGATGGATGTGCCGGAGCTGACCGAAGAGTTGATCGATGCGGTTGCGGGTCAGTCCGACGCGCAATCGGGCGCCTATTCGATCCGCGAGCTCGAGCGCATCCGCGACAACAACCTTGTCACCATCATGCGCGGGCTCAAGGCCCAGAATTGGGGTTCGGGGAAACTCCTCAATGCGCAGGACAAGCGGATCAGCCGCCTGCCCGAAACTCTGGACGATGTGGCCGATCTGTCGAAACCGGTGATCACCGTCGATCGCGCCGTGCCGCTCGACTGGACCGATTACAACGGCCACATGAACGAGGCGCGTTATCTGCAAGCCTTTGGCGATGCGACCGACCGGCTCATGCTGATCGTCGGCTGCACGCCCGAATATGTTGCCTCGGGCGGCAGCTACTTCACCGCCGAGACCCATATCCGTTATATCGACGAGGTCCATGCCGGCAAGCGCATCCATGTGGAAACGCAGGTGATCCTTGGCGAAGGCAAGAAGATGCACCTCTTCCACCGGATGTTTGAGGGCGACCGCCTTTGTGCCACGGGCGAGCATATGCTGATCCACGTCAGCCTCGAGACCCGCAAGGCAAGCGCCCCCGCGCCGCAAGTGGCGGGCGCGCTTGAAAAGATCGCAAGCGCCCACAAGGGCCTGCCGGTGCCGGAGGGTGCGGGCGCGGCGGTGGGCAAGCGGGCATGAGCCGGGTTCTGATCACGGCGGGCGCGGGCGGGATCGGCCGCGCCATGGCCGATGCTTTCGTTGCGGCGGGGCATGATGTCTGGGTCACGGACGTCAGCGCGGGGGCCATCGCGGCTCTGCCCGATGCAATCAGGGGCGATGTGGTCGATGTGTCGAACGAGGCCGAAATGGCAGCCTTCTTCGCCAAACTCGAGGCAGTCTGGGGCGGGCTCGATGTGCTTTGCGCCAACGCCGGCACCAAGGGGCCGACCGCGCGGGTTGCCGATATCGCGCTTGCGGATTGGCGGGCCTGCCTTGCCGTCTGCCTCGACGGGGCTTTCCTTGCCGCGAAATTCGCAAGCCCCATTATGGAGCGGCAGAAGTCGGGCGTGGTGATCTTCACCTCATCGACGGCCGGCGCCTACGGCTATCCGAACCGCGCGCCCTATGCGGCGGCGAAATGGGGGATGCACGGGCTGATGAAGACCGTTGCGATGGAGCTTGGGCCCTTTGGCGTCCGCGCCAATGCGATCCTTCCGGGCTCGGTCGAAGGGCCACGGATGGAGGCGGTGCTCGAAGCCGAAGCAAAGGCCAAGGGCATGACCCGCGATCAGGTTTATGACGGCTATGCCAGGGGCACCTCTATGCAGAGCTTTGTCGAAGCGAAAGATATCGCCAATATGGCGCTGTTTCTTGCGTCAGATGCCGCCCGCTTTGTTTCGGGCCAGATGATTGCGGTGGATGGCCATACGGTAAATCCCGATCCCCAGATCTGAGCCGGATTGCCGCGCATTTCAGGGCGTGATAATTTCTGTCCAGGCGCCGTGACAGGCGCCGCGGGACAGACCATGAAAAACCAGACCCTGTTGGCCGAGTGGCCGACGATTGCTTTGCTTGTGGCGACCTATGCGCTTTGGGCGCTCGCGGTCTTTGTCTTGCCTGGTATGAGCCTTTGGCTCGCGGTGCCGCTCGTCGCGATCACTGCTGCGCAGCATTCGTCGCTATCCCACGAGATTATCCACGGCCACCCGTTCAAAAGCGCCTTCTGGAATGCGGTGCTGGTTTTCCCCTCGCTGACCCTTTGCGTGCCTTACCTTCGGTTCAAGGACACGCACCTCGCCCACCACAACGATCCCTTGCTGACCGATCCCTATGACGATCCCGAAAGCAACTATATGGACCCCGGCGATTGGGAAAAGCTCTCGCCACGGCTTCAGCGGCTCCTGCGGTTCAACAACTCCTTGATTGGCCGCCTGACGGTGGGGCCGATGGTCGGCCATGTGTTCTGGCTTCGTGGCGACGTGGCGGCGATCCGCAAGGGAGACGGGCGCGTCTTGTTTGGCTGGCTTCTGCAAATACCGGCGGCGGCACTGGTGATCTGGCTGGTGCTTCTCTCGTCGATGCCCTTCTGGGCCTATCTGATCGGGGCCTATGCCAGCCTGTCGCTCCTCAAGATCCGCACGTTCCTTGAACATCGCGCCCATGAGAAATCGCGCGCCCGCACGGTGGTCATCGAGGATCGCGGGCCGCTTGCGCTTCTGTTCCTTAACAACAACCTTCACGTCGTCCATCACGCCCATCCCAAGGTGCCGTGGTATCGGCTGCCGGCCATGTATCGGGCCGACCCCGAAGGTTTCCTGAGGCGAAATGAGGGCTATCGCTATCGCTCTTATGGCGAGGTTTTTGCCCGCTATTTCCTGAAGGCCAAGGATCCGGTGCCGCATCCGCTCTGGCGCCGCTAGGCCCGCGCGGGCATAACCCCGAACATGGACGCCTGGATCTTCCTCAGCCTCGGAGCCGCGCTTGCGCAGACCGTGCGCTTCATGTTGCAAAAGCAGTTGCGCTCCACGCGCCTCTCGACCGGCGGGGCGACATTCGCTCGATTCGTCTATTCGGCCCCGCTGGTGGCGCTTGCGGCCTTTGCCTATTCGCGAGGCACGGGGCAGGCGATCCCCGAAGTGTCCGCCCGTTTCTGGCTTTTCGCCCTGTCCGGCGGCGCGGCCCAGATCGTGGCGACCATGTGCGTCGTTGCCCTTTTCGCGCACCGCAACTTTGCCGTGGGGACGACATTCAAGAACACCGAAGTGCTGATGAGCGTGGGCGTCGGGTTCGTTCTTTTGGGGGAATTCGTGACCGGTCCCGGCCTTGCCGCGATCGTGCTGGGGCTTTTCGGCGTGATCTTCCTGTCCGATCCACCCACGGCGCAGGGCAGGGGACTTTCGCGGCTTTTCAACCGCGCGGCGGGGCTTGGGCTCGCTTCGGGGGTTCTCTTTTCCATCTCTGCGGTCGGTTATCGCGGCGCGGCGCTGGCGCTTGACAGCGGTGATGCCTTTCAGCGTGCGGTCGTCACTCTGGCCTGCGTGACAGGCTCGCAGTTGATCGCGCAAGGGATCTGGCTGCTCTGGCGCGAGCCGGGCGAGGTTGCGCGGGTGCTCAGGGCGTGGCGGGTGGCCGGGCTCGTCGGCCTCGCCAGCATGGCCGGATCGCTCTGTTGGTTCACCGCCTTCGCGCTGCAGAACGTGGCCTATGTGAAGGCGGTTGGGCAGGTCGAGCTGGCGTTCTCGCTGGTTATCGGCTGGCTGGTCTTTGGCGAAAAGATCTCGCGCCGCGAATGGCAAGGGATGATCTTCCTGGCCGGATCGGTTCTCCTGCTGATCCTCGCGGCCTAATCGTCGCGGTCGATCAGCCCCAGTCGTGCGACGATCCCCGCCTCGTCATCGTTGCGGAAAAACGGCACGAGAGAGGGCGGCGCTGGATCGTGGAGGCGCCCCGCGATCTCGGACAGCACGACCTCGGTGATGAAGGGCAGATCGAAGGACCGCGCTTTGTCGAGCGGAATCCATTGCAGATGCGCCAGTTCCTCCTCGGCGCCCGAAAAATCGTCGGGATCCGAGGCTAGGGCGGTCGCCTCCACAAGAAAGAACCTCGCATCGAAACGGCGTGACAGGCCCGGCGGGGTTATGGCGCGGAAGACGAACTGAAGGCCTGACGGGTCGGGCAGATGGCCCGAGGCGGCAAAGCCGCGCCAGCCGCGCGGTGCGTTGGCAGGCCAAACGCCCTTTGCCCCGAGGATCAGGCCGGTTTCCTCCCACAGCTCGCGGATCGCCGCGGCAGCAAGACTTGCGGGCGCCAGGGTGCTGTCCTCGGCCAGGCGGCTCAGACAGGGCTCGGGCAGGGGGCCAGCCAGCGGCACCGTAGCGTCGACCGCATCGACCGCGCCGCCGGGAAAGACGAATTTGCTTGGCATGAACGAGGCATTGGCCCCCCGCTGGCCCATCAGGACAGCGGGGCGGGTCGTCCGGTCGCGCAAGACGATGATCGTCGCGGCGTCGCGGATGGCGGTCTTGTCCATGTCAGCCCCTTTTCGGGCTCAGGCGTCCTTGCCGAAGCCGTGCATCCTCTTGGCCCACTGGATTCCGACAATCATCCCCTTGAGCCTTGGCAGAAGGTAGAGCGAGAGCGCGACGCAGCCAACCGTAAAGACTGTGAAGGTCACCAGGGGATCGGGGCGGAAGGTGGTGAAGAACCACAGGATCGTCGGTGCCATCAGGTGGCCGACGATCAGGATGGTGAGATAGGCGGGGCCATCGTCGGCCCGGTGCTGGCTCAGGTCTTCGCGGCAGACGGGGCAGCGGTCGGCCACCTTGAGATAACCCTTGAACATCATGCCCTCGCCACAAGACGGGCACCGCCGGCGCAACCCGCGCAGCATGGCAGGGCGCATCGGGCGCTCGTCTGCCTCGTCATGGCTGTGGGCTGAAACATCGTCGGGGATAAAGGACATGGGATTACAAAAGGCTCCTCGGTGAAGCCCCCAAATGCGCCTGTCGGCCTCGCAAAGAAAGAGGAAACGTTGTCCTTGCGGCCCCATGTCGCGCAGTCGGCAGAAAAATGCCAAGGCCAGCGACGGAACCTTGCGCGCGGTCCGTATCAGGGGGGACGGCGGCGAGGAAAGGCTGTCGAGCATGAAGCATTGAAAGGAAGCAAGATGAAAAAAGTTCTGATTCTGACAACGGTTGCGGCAACTCTTCTCGGTTCTGTTGCGTTTGCTGCCGAACACGGCAAGGGCAATATGGGCGGCATGGGAATGGCAGGCGGTTCACCGCTGGCACAGATTTCCTTTGCCGATCTCGACACGAACGGGGACGGGCAATTGACGCTGGAAGAACTTACCGCGCAGCCGGCCAATCATTTCGCCTCGGCCGACACGGATGGCGATGGCGGCCTCAGCGCCGACGAGATGACCGAGATGATGATGGCTCGGATGAAAGACCGGATCGCCACGATGGCGGCCCAGATGATCGAACGGATCGATGCCAACAAGGACGGGCTGATCCAGGCCGACGAAATGAAGCCGATGGGTGCCGACGGTGCCGGGCTCGAGCGGATGTTTGCGATCATGGATATCAACGGCGACGGCGCGGTGAGCCAGGAAGAGTTTGATCTGGTGACCCAGCGCCTTGGCAAGATGCAGGAGCGTATGGGCCCGCGCGGCGACCGCGACGACGATCATCGCGGCCAGATGCGCGGCCAACAGGGCGGCCACGGATTCTTCGGTGGCTGGTTCGGTGGCGCGAACAACTGATCGCAGCAGTCCGGGCGGCAGGGCCTTTGCCTTGCCGCCGCGGTTGTCGGACATGAAGGATAAGAGTAGCACTCCGTTCCATGGACCAGCCCAGCCCCGAGCCCGAAGCACTGGACGGAGCCATTCTTGTCGCCTTTGCCAATGGCGATGCGGAGGCGGCGCGGGCATTGGCCGAGCGGCTTTTGCCGAGGACGCTTTCGCAGGCGCAACGGATGCTGGGCGACAGGGCCGAGGCCGAGGATGTGGCGCAAGACGCCATGATGCGCCTCTGGCGGATCGCGGGAGAATGGCGGCAGGGCGAGGCGCAGGTTTCGACCTGGCTCTACCGGGTGACGGCCAATCTTTGCACCGATCGCCTGCGCCGCAGGAAACGTTCGGTGCCGCTCGATGCGGTGGACGAACCGCGCGACGGGGCGCCTTCGGTGCTGGCGCAGATGCATCGGGATGCGCGGGCAATGGCGCTGAGCGATGCGCTGGCGCAATTGCCGCCCAGACAGGCCGAAGCAGTGGCGCTGCGCCATCTGGAGGGCTTGTCGAACCCCGAGATCGCCGTTGCAATGGAGATCGGGGTCGAGGCGGTCGAAAGTCTGACCGCGCGTGGAAAAAGGGGGCTTGCCGCGATATTGGCCGGCCGCCGCTCGGAACTGGGGATCGAAGATGACGATTGAACCCGACAAGAGAGAGATAGACAGGCTTGACGCGCTCCTCGACGAGGTGGCGGGCCAGAAGGCCGCGCCCTCGGCGGATCTGATGGCGCGGGTTCTGGCCGATGCGGCAAGAGTGCAGTTACCGGTTGCCGCGCGCCCGCTGGCGCAGGGCAGTTCGGGCGTCTTCTCGCCGCTCTGGGCCGCTCTTGGCGGCTGGGCCGGTGCTGGCGGCCTTGCCGCTGTGGCGGCGGCGGGCGTCTGGCTTGGTATCGCGCCGCCCGCGGCGCTGGAGTCTGTGACCTATATATTTTTCGGCAACAGCGTGACATTGCAGGTCTTTTCGGCAGATGATGTCCTTGGAGTGGGGATCTGAGCATGACGACTGACACCACACAGACCGCTGGCGAACCGAAGCCCGCGCCGCCGGCGCGCAACAGCCGCAGCCTGCGGATCGCTTTTGGCGTTTCGTTGGCGTTCAACGTGCTGATCGTTGGCATGATCGCCGGCGGGATCGCTTCTGGCCGGCACATGAACGGGCCGGGAGCCTTCAACGCAGATCTAGGGCCCTTTGCCCGCGCCATGTCGATCGAGGATCGTCGCGGGCTCGCAGGCGAGCTTCGCGAGCGTCCAGAGATTGGGCGCGCTGGCGCTCAGGACATGAAGAGAATTCGAAACGCCTTTCTCGATGCGCTGATTGCCGAACCCTTCGATCCCCTGGCGCTCGACAGGATATTTGCCGCCGAGCGACAGCGCGGCGTGCAGGCGATGCAGATCGGGCAGGATCTGTTGTCGCGCCGGATAGCCTCGATGAACCTCGAGCAGCGTCAGAATTTTGCGCGCCGCCTCTCACGTCAGTGGAGCGGTGAGGACGACGACTGACGATCAGGCGGCCGTCTGACCCAGCGTCACGGTATTCCGGCCTGCGGCCTTTGAGCGATAGAGCGCCGCGTCCGCGTTCAAGATGAGGTCTTCGGTTCCCGACCGGCCGCCAACCGCCTGGCCGGCCATGCCAAGGGCAATGCCAACCGAAAGGGTCACGTTCAGTGCCCCGCCCTCGCAGCTGCCGAAATCCGCCGATGCGATTTTCTGGCGCAGGCGCTCCGCCGCGGCGCGGGCGGCTTCGGCCGAGGTGTCAGGCATCGCGATGAGAAACTCTTCACCGCCGACCCGCGCCACGAGATCAATTGCCCGCAGGTTCCGTCGCAAGATGTTCGCCACACCGATCAAGACCTGATCCCCGACCGCATGGCCGTGCCTGTCATTGATGGATTTGAAGTGGTCGATATCGAGGACCATGACCGCAAGGTTGCGACCGGTCTCGACTGCCCGTTCCGCAAGTCCTGCAAGGTGCGACATGGCATAGCGCCGGTTGTTGAGGCCCGTGAGTGGATCGGTCATTGCCGCTTCGAGCCCCGATTTTACCGTATCGCGGACCCGGTCTTGTCGGGCCTTGCGCGCAAGGAGGGCGCGGGAGCGGTGCAACATTTCTTCCGGTGCTGCGTCCGCCGACGCCGTGGCGCTGACGCCAAGATCAAGCGCCATCGCCGCCATTGTCGACGATCCGGTCGGCAAGACCACGATCTGGGCTGCGTTGCGCGTTTCCGGCCGGCTGCGAAGATCGGCGATAAGCTGGTAGACCGCTTCGGCAGAGTTTCGCGCCATGGCGCTGCGTGCGTCGAGGACGAAGAGGTCGGGCACGGCTTTGCCCCGCAGCTCCAGCGCTTCTGTCGGGGTCATCGCCTTGGCCTGACCGGACCGAAAACCGCCCAAGAGTTGTCCAAACTTTTTGCCGCCAAGCTCGTCGTCGCTGACGATAGCCACCGAACCGGCGTGATCGAAGGCTGCCGAGCTATCCGAAAAACCAAGGGCCGTGCGGGTCTCGTCCGACAACCGGGCTTCGCGCGCCTCGTCGCGCGACCGCAGCAGACTTCGGATCATCGCAAGAAGCAGCGCGTCGCCGAAGGGCTTTGGCAGAATGTCGTCGGCTCCGGCAGCCAGCGCTGCGAGCCGCGCATGGCTATCCGCGAAATGGCCGAGTCCCAGGATGGGGATATCGACATGGCGTCGACCCAGCCGCAATTCCGCGCAAAAATCGGCCAGCCCGGCGTCGAGCTGGCTCGCCTCGACCAGTATCAGGGCAGGCTTTTCGTCATCGAGCCGCTCAAGCGCCTCGGCAAAGCTGGCGCAGGGGATAACGCCATACCGGGCGGCCAGAAGCTTGACCTTGAGAACGATGCGATTGGTCGAAACAGGATCGACAATCATGACGCGACCCGACATCCTGACCTCCGGAGCAAAATGAAGAAAACAATCGAGTTTGGTTAAATTTGAGCTTGATTGGTTAAGAAATTGTTTCGGATTTCGGGGCGGGAACGTGACACCAGAGCAGGCGGAAATCGTTGCTATTCAATCTCTTGGTTGGCTCGTCACGCAAGATGACCTGCTTTCATCCTTTTTGGCAGTGTCTGGCGCAGGGGTTGGCGAGCTCAAACAACGAGCGGCTGATCCCGTGTTCTTGGCCTCGGTGCTTGAGTTCCTGACCTCCGAAGACGCCTGGGTTCGGACGTTTTGCGATGCCTTCGGGCTTGCATATGACGCGCCGCTCCGCGCCAGATATGCCTTGCCCGGCGCAGAGATGTTTCACTGGACCTGAGGCTTGACACTTCCCCGCCCGAACCCACATTCATGATACATTAGGAGAATTTAATGTATAAGATCCAAGGCGTGCTCTTCGACAAGGACGGGACGCTTTTCGATTTCAACGCGACTTGGGGCAATTGGACCGAGCGTCTGATCGAGACGGAAACTGCCGGTCGGCCAGCCGAGCGGGCCCGGCTTGCGCGAATTCTGGGCTATGACCTGGAGGGTCATGCCTTTCTGCCTGCAAGCATCGTCATTGCCGAAACGGTCGCTACGCTTGCCAGCCATGTGCTGCCGTTCACGTCGGATTCAGATCTTCATGCGCTCATCGACCGGATGAGCGCCCTCAGCGAAACCGCGCCGCAGGTCGAGGCGACGCCGCTTCGGCCTTTTGCCGACACTCTCAAGAGCATGGGCCTGAAGGTGGGTCTGGCGACGAATGATTCCGAATCCGCCGCGCGGGCGCATCTGGTAAGGGCCGGTGTCCTTGATGCCTTCGATTTCGTCGCCGGCTACGACAGCGGCCACGGAGCCAAGCCTGCGCCCGGCCCGCTTCTGGCATTCGGGCGAAGCGTCGGCCTCGAACCGCAAGATTGCGCCATGATTGGGGACAGCCTTCATGATCTTCACGCCGGCAAGGCTGCGGGGTTCACCACCGTCGGCGTTCTCACCGGCCCCGCCCGCCGCGAGGCGCTTGCGCCGCACGCCGATGTGGTTCTCGATTCGATTGCCGAACTGCCCGCATGGATCGCGGGCCATTCCTGAAGGAGCCAGCCATGAGCCTTCCCGTTGTCCAGCATTATTCCGATGTCTTGTGCATCTGGGCCTATGTCGCCCACGCCAGACTCGAGGAAGCCACCCGCAAGTTTGACGACCGGGTCGATTTTGCGATGCATTTCGTTCCGGTCTTTCCCGATGCCATCGGCAAGCTGGAAAAAGGCTGGGCCGGACGCGGCGGGATCGACGCCTATGGCGATCATGTCGAAAAGGTCGCCTCGGGTTTTCCCCATGTGACCCTGCACGCCGATGTCTGGCACAACACCCGCCCGAAAAGCTCGCTTGCCGCGCATCATTTCCTCAAGGCGATTTCTCTGGGCGAAGAGGCCCAAGCCTTGCTGCGGCAAAGCAACTACTACCGCGCGACATGGGCGCTTCGGCAGGCCTTCTTTGCCGAGGGGCGCGATATCTCTACCTGGCAGGTGCAGGCGGCTGTGGCCGAAGAGCTTGGCCTGCCGCTCGCGCCGATCGAGGCCCAGATACGCAGCGGTGCCGCCAGTGCCGCCCTTGGCGCCGATACCAAGCTGGCCGAGGAAAACAAGATCTCTGGAAGCCCGACCTTCCTGATGAACGCAGGCAGGCAGATACTCTACGGCAACGTCGGATATCGGCTGATCGAAGCCAACCTGAACGAACTTCTGCGCGCTCCCAACAGCGACGACGCCAGCTGGTGCTAAGGCCGAGGTCAGAATCCGACGAAAGCTGTCGCATATCGTGACGAACGCGGCGGGGGCGGCTGTCAGTGTTGGACATCGACTTCTCGGAGAGCCACAATGGACGACACCCCCGCCCGCAAACGCCGCCACGGTGGCCGCGCCGCCAATACCGCCCGCCGCAGCCAGGAGCTTTTCCCGCAGATGCCCTGGCGGCTGCCGGTCAATACCGATCGCCCGACCGAGCCGCTGAGCGAAGAGGGCGTCCAGGCGATCCACGACGGCGCGATGCGGATCCTCGAGGAAATCGGGATCGAGTTTCTCAACGAGGAAGCGATCGAGATTTTCAAAGAAGCGGGCTGCATCGTCAACGGCACCAATGTGCGCATGGGGCGCGACTGGGTGATGGAGATGGTGCGCAAGGCGCCGGCCAGCTTCACCATCACCCCGCGCAACGAGGCCCGCGAAATCATCGTCGGCGACAAGCATATTCTTTTCGGCAATGTCTCATCGCCGCCGAATTATTATGACCTCGAACTTGGCAAGAAGGTCTCGGGCACGCGCGAGCAATGCGCCAACCTTCTGCGCCTGACCCAGCATTTCAACTGTATCCACTTTGCCGGCGGCTATCCGGTCGAGCCGGTGGATGTGCACGCTTCGGTGCGCCACCTTGATGTGGTGTTCGACAAGCTGACGCTTACCGACAAGGTCGCCCATGCCTATTCGCTTGGGAAAGAACGGGTCGAGGACGTGATGGAGATGGTGCGGATCGCCGGCGGCCTCAGCGAGGAGGAATTCGCCGAAAAGCCGCGGATGTATACCAACATCAACTCGACCTCGCCCCTCAAGCACGACCAGCCGATGATCGACGGTTGCCTGCGGCTGATCCGCAAGGGGCAGGCGGTATATGTGACGCCGTTCACGCTCGCGGGGGCGATGGCGCCTGTGACGATGTCGGGCGCTGTCACGCTTTCGATCGCCGAAGCGCTGAGCGCCATCGCTCTCTTCCAATATGTCCGTCCCGGTTGCCCTTGTGTGATCGGCACCTTTACCTCGAACGTCGATATGAAATCCGGCGCCCCCGCCTTCGGCACACCCGAGTATATGCGCGCGACCCAGATGACCGGCCAGATGGCGCGGTTCTACGGCCTGCCGATGCGCGCCTCGGGCGTTTGCGCGGCGAATATCCCCGACGGTCAGGCCATGTGGGAGACCTCGAACAGCCTGTGGTCGGCAGTGCAATCGGGAACCAACGTGGTTTATCACGCCGCCGGATGGCTCGAAGGCGGGCTGATCGCCTGCCCCGAGAAGTTCATCATGGACTGCGAAGTCTTGCAGATGATCCAGCGCTATATGGAGCCCGAGGTCGTCGCCACCGGCCCCGAAGATATCGCCTTTGACGCGATCAAGGAAGTTGGCCCCTATGGCCACTATTTCGGCATCCAGCACACGCAAGACCGCTACGAGACGGCCTTCTATCAGCCCTTCGTCAGCGATTGGCGCAACTTCGAGGCTTGGGAGCTTGCCGGTTCGGTCTGGACCCCCGAGCGGGCACACCGGATGTACAAGGACATCCTGACCCACTTTGAAGAACCGCCAATGGATGTGGCGGTGCGAGAAGAGCTGGCCGAGTTTGTGGCGAGGCGAAAGGCCGAAGGCGGGGCGCCGACGGATTTTTGAGGGGATGAAACCTGAAAAA
>Ga0222714_10001281_pt1 | contig 28368 bp, 40 predicted proteins | sample C33_3DmetaG_FD_165048 | JGI IMG/M metagenome (GOLD analysis project Ga0222714, IMG submission 165048) | Estuarine water microbial communities from San Francisco Bay, California, United States - C33_3D | ecosystem: Environmental > Aquatic > Marine > Unclassified | place: USA: California... | reverse complement strand
CATTTATAGAAGCAAATAGAATCAGTTATACAGGGCAAGCTGAAATAAATGGTTCTGGACTAATATATTTGAATGGCTCTACAGACTATGTGGAAGTGTATGTAAGAAGTCAAGGATCTGCTATAACTCTTGGTGCTAGTGATAAACAGTTTATGAATTTTAGTGGTTATCTAGTGAGCGTATAATTATGACACCAGACGAAAAGCTATCCGCCCACGAGAAACTATGTGCAGAACGATATGCAACCTTGCACTATCGTCTTGATCGTTTAGAAGCCATGCTCAACAAATTAATATGGGGTTGCATGACTGGTTTCGGTGCTATTGTTGTTGCCGTTGTGGTCAGTAAACTATAATGCTATCAAGACTATGTCAATTATTAAGGAGAAACCAAGATGTCTATGACACTTCATTTAATTTCAGTTTGTGTGATACTCGTGGCTTACGAAATTATCCGAGATCCACTCCACGCTCTCAAAGAAACTATACAAGTAAAAACAATAAAAATGTTCACTGTTCTCAAGGAGACTGTATCACGACTGAAGGAGATTGTGTTTAAGTGATTAATGCTATATTACCTATTATTGGAACTGTACTAGACAAACTAATACCTGACAACAATGCCAAAGAGAAAGCAAAACAAGAAATTGAAAAAGCTCTTATCGATAATGCAGCTCAGATTAATCTCACTCAGGCTGAGACGAATAAGGTCGAAGCTGCTCATCGCTCTGTTTTCGTTAGTGGTTGGCGTCCTTTCCTTGGTTGGTGCAGTGGGCTTGGTTTTGCTTGGGTGTTTGTGGTATCCCCAGTTGCTCAGTGGGTGCTTGCACTACAGGGCATTACTTTAGTATTACCACAGTTACAAACAGATGTTCTTATGGAACTCACATTAGCCATGCTTGGTCTTGCAGGTCTTAGAACTTGGGAGAAAAGCAAGGGCTTAACTAAATGAGGTTATCAGAACACTTTACATTAATTGAATTTACTAGATCTCAAACAGCTTCTAGATACGGAATAGATAATGCTCCTAACGAAGAACAAATAGAGAATCTTAAAACTTTAGCAAAAGGATTAGAAGATGTTAGGACTAAGCTTGATAACAATCCTATTAATATTAGTAGTGGTTTTAGGTGTCAGGATCTCAACGATCGTTTGGGATCAAAAAGAACAAGTAGACACATACTTGGTCTTGCTGCTGATTTTACTTGTGATCGTTATGGTGATGTCACTGACGTATTTTCAGTTCTGGCTAGTTCATCTATTGGATTTGATCAGCTCATCTTAGAGTATGATTCTTGGATTCATGTCTCATTTCCTAAAGAAGGAGATGAACCAAGACGTCAAGTATTAGTCATAGACAAAGAAGGAGTACGACATGCCTCTTAAGAAAGGTAAATCACAAAAGGTTATATCTGAAAACATTCGTAAAGAAATGAAAGCAGGTAAACCACAAAAGCAAGCAATAGCAATAGCATTAAGTAAAGCAGGTAAAAGTAAAAGGAAGAAGAAGTAATGGCTAAAGACCCTCGACTAGAAAGAGCAGGAGTATCAGGTTATAACAAACCTAAGCGTACTCCAGGACATCCTACTAAGTCTCATGTTGTTGTAGCTAAGTCAGGTGAACAAGTTAAACTAATTAGATTTGGACAACAGGGTAAAAAAGGAGCAGGAGCTAACCCTAAGACTGCCTCAGAGAAAGCTAGACAAAAGTCATTTAAAGCAAGACATGCTAAAAACATAAGTAAAGGTAAGATGTCAGCAGCATATTGGGCTGACAAAGTTAAGTGGTAGATGACAGCCCTTGTACAGGGGTTTGTCGAATGAAAGGAACTCGATGTATATCATGTCATCGAACCTTCGAGGATTTGAGTCAATGGTTATACCTTACTCGTGAAGAGCGTTTAAACAGAATGGAGCAAATAAAAAATGAGCTTAGTAGAAAATATAAACAAAAGAAAGAAAGCAGGAACTAGCAGGAGTAAGAAGAAGTCCACAATAAGTGCTAAAGCCTATAAAGATATGCAAAATAATTGGGGTAAGAAGAAAAAGAAAAAAGCTTAATGAATCAAGATATGACAATAGAAGAGTTTACTCTCTATTGGATGGAGAACAAACCTTTAAATTCTCCACAGGATGACGGAGTAACCTTTGTTGAAAATATACATGGAGTTGTTCTGTATAGAGATTATCCATTCCAAGTAGAACTCTTTACAATGGAACCTAATACATTAGTTGAACCTCATAAACATCCTAATGTAGAAACAGTTGCTATTTATGTGTCAGGTGATATAGATTTCCAACGTAAACATAAATGGTATATTCATCCTTTTGATATGTTTAAGGGTCGCTTCCCTTATCCTGCTATTAAAATAGGACCAGATGTCCAGCATACAGCTAGAACAGGACCAAAAGGTGGTAGTTTTCTTACATTACAGAAGTGGTTAAACAATACACAGCCTAAGTTTATAGGTAATGATTGGACTGATAACAATAATAAAACTTCATACGAGGATAGTTGGAAAGACTAATGAGTAAGGCTAGTATAGAACAAATAAGAGAAGCTGCAGAAGCTGATCTCTTAACTTTTATTAAGTTGGTAGCTCCTCATTTAATGCTTGGTGCTATCCATGAAGAACTAATACAATGGTGGCAACGTCAAGATGCTAAACAAAACCAATTAGTATTACTTCCTCGAGGACACATGAAGTCTAAGTTAGTTGCTTATAGGACTGCTTGGTGGATTACTAAACATCCTGAAACAACTATATTGTATGTATCTGCTACGGCTGACTTGGCTGAAAAACAGCTTTATGCAATTAAACAGATTTTAGATAATCCAATATACAGACGTTATTGGTCAGATATGATACACCCAGAAGAGGGTAAACGAGAAAAGTGGGCAGTTGCTGAAATAGCAGTAGATCACCCACAAAGAAAACTAGAAGGAATTAGAGATGCTACTTGTAAAGCTGTTGGGCTTACCAGTAATACTACTGGCTTCCATGCTGATGTTGTCGTCTTGGATGATATTGTTGTGCCAGGTAACGCTTATACGGAAGATGGTAGAGAAAAGGTTGCCTCAGCTTATTCACAACTCGCCTCCATTGAAAATCCTGGTGCTTATGAATGGGTTGTTGGCACTCGTTATCATCCTAGAGATATTTATGATACTATGATCAACATGAAAGAAACTCTTTATGATGAAGGAGGAGAGTTAGTTTCAGAAGATCCAGTATATGAATTATTTCAAAGAGTCGTAGAAACCAATGGTGAGTTTCTATGGGCTAAACAAACAAGATCAGATGGTAAAGCCTTTGGTTTTGATTCTAAAGAATTAGCTCGAATCAAAGCTAAATATGTAGATAATACTCAGTTCTATGCTCAATACTATAACAATCCAAATAGTAATGAAACAGCTAGAATTAATGCAGACAACTTTCAATATTATGATAGAAACATTCTACAGAATAAAGAAGGTGATTGGTATATAAGAGATCGTAAATTAAATGTATATGCAGCGATTGACTTTGCGTTTTCATTAAGAAAAAGAGCTGACTTTACAGCATTAGTTGTAGTAGGAGTAGATCATCAAGGTAACTTCTATGTTTTAGATATTGATAGATTTAAAACAGATCGTATTGTAGATTATTATAATCATATTCTTAGCTCATGGCAAAAGTGGGGATTTAGAAAGCTAAGAGCTGAAACCACTGTAGCTCAGCAAACGATTGTTAAAGAGCTTAAAGAAAGTTATTTAAAACCTAATGGCATACCTCTTTCTATTGAAGAGTTTAGACCTACTAGACATCTAGGAGATAAAGAAGAACGAGTAGGAGCTGTACTTGAACCTAAATATGACAACCTACAAGTATGGCATTACAAAGGTGGTAATTGTCAATCATTAGAAGAAGAATTAGTCATGACTCATCCACCTCATGACGATATTAAAGATGCTCTATCTAATGCTATAGCAATAGCTGTCATTCCTAAACAGCGTGTAGGCTCTTTTAGTGTAGGTAGAAATGTAGTAACACACTCCCGTTTTGGTGGTGTATCTTATTAATAAGGAATAACTATGGCAGGAAAAGTAGCAGAAATCAAAAGGTTATTAGAAGGAGACGGGTTAGCTAGACAGCTTTCTCATCTATATAATAACTGGTGGATTCAAAGACAAGACAAAGAAGAAGAGTGGCGAGAACTCAGGAACTATTTATTTGCAACAGATACAACTAAAACAACTAATTCTAAACTTCCTTGGAAGAATAAAACTACTCTGCCTAAACTTACTCAGATTAGAGATAACCTTCATGCTAACTATATGGATGCGTTGTTTCCAAATGATAATTGGATGAAGTGGGAAGGGTATAATCTAGAAGATTCTACCATTAATAAACGTAAAGCGATTGAATCCTATCTTAAAACAAAGATAAGAGAATCAGGTTTTAGAGAAACAGTATCTCAATTACTTTATGATTATATTGATTATGGAAACTCTTTTGCAGAAGTAACTTATGTAGATGAGAAACACATTGATTATGCTACAGGTGAAGAAATATCTACTTATCGTGGTCCTAAATTAGTTAGAATATCCCCATTTGATATTATCTTTAATCCTACAGCCTCTTCCTTTGCAGAGTCTCCTAAGTTTACTCGTTATGTTAAAACAATAGGAGAGCTTCAGAAAGATCTTAAATATAGACCAGATCTTAACTATGACAAAGAAGCTGTTCAGAAAGCTATGGAAGTGCGTAAAAGCATTTCATCATTTAGACAAGAAGATGTAAATAAGGCAGAAGCTTATCATATTGATGGCTTTGGATCATTACAAGAATACTTTCAATCAGGCTTAGTAGAGATATTAGAGTTTGAAGGTGACATCTACGATGAACAAGAAGGTGAATTACTAGAACGTAGATTAGTTACAATTATGGATCGTTCTATTATTATTCGTAATGTAGAGAATCCTTCTTATTTAGGTAAAGACAATAAACATCATGTAGGGTGGAGAACACGTCCAGATAACCTATATGCTATGGGTCCTTTAGACAATCTAGTTGGTATGCAATATCGAGTAGATCACTTAGAGAACTTAAAAGCAGATGCACTAGACTTAACTATACATCCACCGATTGCTATCAAGGGTGATGTAGAACCATTTGAATGGGGACCAGAAGCTACAATTCATATTCCTGAAGATGGTGATGTAAGTATGATGCCTCCTAATCCTGCTGCTTTCCAAGTTAATAATGAAATAGCAGCTATACTAGCTATCATGGAAGAAATGGCAGGAGCTCCTAAAGAAGCGATGGGCTTTAGAACTCCAGGAGAAAAGACAGCTTTTGAAGTACAACAATTACAAAATGCTGCAGGCAGAATATTCCAACATAAGATTAACAGTTTTGAGATTGAATTCTTAGAACCTATTTTAAATACCATGTTAGAAGTATCTAGACGTAACATGGATATTGTAGAAGTTTCTAGAGTAATGGATGATGACATTGGTGTTGCTGATTTCATATCTATTACAAAAGAAGATATTACAGCTAAAGGTAAGCTCCGTCCTATTGGTGCTCGCCATTATGCTGCTCGAGCTCAGTTAGTACAAAATATGCTAGGTGTCTTTAATAGTCCTATGGGTCAACTCATAGCTCCTCATATATCAGCTAAACGCTTAGCTAAGATGATTGAAGAGTATATGGGCTTTGAACAATATGACTTTATTAAAGATCATGCAGCTATCTTTGAGAATGCTGAGACTCAGAAACTCATGAATCAAGTAAATCAAACTATTCAAGCTGAGCAAGCTCAGCCAGGAGTAGAAGAGGAAATAGCAGCTCAACAGGCTGCTGAATTAGGTCCTCAAGAACCTGGAATGATGTAATTTACTTGACTTTTAGAACAACTTATGGTATAATATTTATATGGATTTAAAATCAGATAAAGCTAAGAAGCTTACTAAAGATCAAGTATTTAAAGAGTTAAAAGATTATCTCACAGAACAAATTGAGTTGTCAAGACGTAAATCTGTTGATGAAGATAATTTCTCTTTACCTGCATGGTCTGAACATCAAGCTTATCAACTTGGCTTTCAAAAAGCTTTTACTAAACTATATAATCTTATTCCTGACCAAGGAGAAAAATAATGGCTGAAGATAATAATAACACACAAGAACAACAGGTTTCCGAGTCGACTACCCAAGCGACTCCACAAGCAGATACTTCCACTCCCAAGTTTGAGATTCCGACAGAAGCTCTAGACTTTGTAGGTGAAGGTAAAAAGTATAAATCAGCAGAAGATGCGTTGAAATCAGTTCCTCATGCACAAGAGCATATCAAAACCCTAGAGGAAGAGATGGCTCAGTTGAAAGAAGAACTAATAAGACGTAAGACTGCAGAAGAGTTACTCGATGAATTAAAGTCTGGCAGTTCGTCAGTTGAGAATACCACTCAAACTACTGAATTGAATCAAGATACAATTATGAACTTAGTTAATCAAACTCTTGAACAAAGAGAAAGACAATCTAAGGCTCAGCAAAATGCTAGTTCTGTAGCTAATAAGTTTACTGAACAGTATGGAGCTAAAGCTGAAGAAGTCTATACTAAAATTGCTCAAGATGCAGGATTAACTGTTGAACAATTAAATAATCTTGCTGCAACATCACCAAATGTTGTACTAAAGCTTTCAGGATTAGATGCTAAAACTACACCAGTAGGTAAACCATCAAGTTCTATTAATACACAAGCTTTAGGATCAACAAAGCCAACAGAGCTTTCAGCTAGAGTGCCTAAGGGTGCTTCTACTAAAGACATGTTGACTGCTTGGAGAGCTGCAGGTGAAAAGGTTAAATCTCAACTATAATTAAGGAAAAAATATGTCTCAATTAACAAGTAATACTACAGCTTTTATTGAAGCTCAACAGTATTCACAGTTTATTCTTGAGAACTTACACGACTATCTACTACCAGAAGGTATGTGGAGAGATGTAACAGACTTCGGTTCAGGCACAACTCTTAACATTAAAACAGTAGGTACTGTAACACTTCAAGATGCTGCTGAGGATACTCCTCTAAACTTCTCACCTATCGACACAGGTAACTTAACTCTTGCTATTACTGACTATGTTGGTGATGCTTGGAAAGTATCTGACGATTTAAGAGAAGATGGTTCACAAGTAGACACACTCATGGCTATGCGTGCTATGGAATCTACTCGTGCACTAGGTGAAAACCATGAAACTAAATATTTAGCTGCTGCTAACAGTGCTCACACTGCAGCAAATGCTAACGTAGTTAATGGTCGTCCACACAGATGGGTTGCAGGTGGAGCAGGTGCTTCTACTCGTAACATGACATTAGATGACTTTATTGCTATGAAATTAGCATTTGATAAAGCTAATGTTCCTGCAGGTGGTCGTATCGCTGTTGTTGACCCAGTTGTTGAAGCTACATTAAATAGCATTCAAAACTTAGTGAACGTATCTAACAACCCTATGTTCGAAGGTATCGTAACAGAAGGTTTTGCTCGTGACCATAAGTTTGTTAAAAACATCTTTGGTTTCGACATCTACACTTCTAACTTCTTACCTTCATTGACAGCTACAGAAGCTATCAATGGTTCAAGCTACGGCTTAGCTAACGACACTGCTGAAGTAGGTGACAAAGCTAACGTATTCATGTGTGTTGCTGATGATTCATGTAAGCCTATCATGCACGCATGGAGACGAGCTCCTAAAACAGAAGGTTGGAGAGATCATGATGAGCGAGCAGACAAGTATCAAGTGACTTCTCGTTTTGGTTTCGGTGCTCAACGTGTAGATACACTTGGTGTTATTTTAACTGACGATTCTACATACTAATTGAGGAGAAGAAACTATGTCATACGAAAATGATGCAAAAAGAGGAGTAGCTAATCACTACGGACCTCGTGGCACTGATGCCAAATATGGTGGTGCAGCTAAATCAACAGGTAAAATTAAACGTGCTGAGTGGACTTTCACTTATGACGATTTACCAGTAGCTGCTTCAAATAACTTAGGTCATGTAATTCCTGCTAACGCAACAATCGTATCTGCTAAGTTTATTGCTGATGAAGCATGGACTACAGGTACTGCACTTAACGTAGGCTTATACAAGGCTGATGGTTCAGGTGTAGTAGATGCTGATGCTTTTGATGCTATTGCTAACCCTGCAGCAGGTGCTGTAGTAGTTGGTGATGGTGCCTTAGTAGGTGCTTCTATTGGTGCTGTAGCTGCAGAGTTACAAGTTACTGATACAGTAGGTGACTACGATGGTGGTAAAGCAACAGTTATTGTTGAATACTACGTTTAATTAGGATAGGGGTCTTCGGACCCCACCTAATCTTTTAGGAATATATATTTATGACAATACAACATAACGTTATCACAGATCCAGATATACATGAACCAAAAGGTATAGCAGCAGCAACTGCTGATAAAGTATATATTTCTAATGGATCTGGTTCAGGTGCATGGGAATACCCTCCAGCAAAAGCTCATGCTGAGCTTTATATTCAAGGAGGAACTACTGTTCACACTTTAGCAGGATCTTCTGCATATACAATCTTAAATCCTTCAGGAGAATGGACACAAGGTGTTACTAACATTTTAACAACTACACCTGCTAGTGGTACTATTACTCTTTCACAAGCTGGTGATTACTTTATTTCTTTTTGGATTAATTTTACAACAGCATCTATTTCTTCAGGATCTATTTACAACTTTAAGTATGCTTTAGATGGTTCTACATCTTCAAGAGTAAGTACAGTAGCTAAAATTACCAATAGTGCTGACAAATTAACTTTAGCATCTTCAGGTTTAGTATCTGCTACTGCTGGACAGGCTTTATCAATTTATGTAGGAGGAGATGCTACATCTTCTACTACTAATATAACTCCTACTGAAGCAGGACTAACAGTTTTATATCTAGGATAATATTATGGCTAAAATGACACTACTGGAAATGGTTCAAGACATCATGTCAGATATGGACTCTGATGAAATAAACTCTATTAATGATAGTGTTGAAGGTCTTCAAGTAGCTCAAATTATTAAAACAACTTACTATAATATTATAGATGGTAAAGACTTTCCCTTTCTATATGAGTTATTTCAATTAGGAACAAGTGGTACAACTACTCGTCCTACTCACATGAGAATTCCAGAAACAATTATAGATTTAGATTGGATTAAATATAATTGTAGAAAGTCTACTGACACTAAAGATTTCTTTAAAAAGATACAATATAAGAACCCTGAAGATTTCTTAGATATAACAGATGTTAGAGACAGTTCTGACTCTAATGTACAAACAGTAACAGATGCTACTGGTATTAAAATCTATGTATATAAGGATAGAGCTCCTCAATACTTTACATCATTTGATGATGACTATTTAGTATTTGATTCTTATGATACAAATATTGATTCAACTTTACAGAACAGTAAGACACAATGTCATGGTAAACGATCAGTCACCTTTACATTATCTGATGATTTTGTAGCAGACTTACCTGTACAAATGTTTAGTTATCTTCTCAATGAAGCTAAATCTACTGCTTTTGTTACTCTTAAACAAATGGCTAATCCTAAAGCTGAACAGGTAGCTGTTTCTCAAAAACGTAGAATGTCTCAAGAAGCTTGGAAACTTAAGAATGGTATTACATATCCAAACTATGGTCGAAAAGCTGGAGTGAAAGGAAAACCTAACTACTAATGACACAACTAACGAGCAACACTCAGGCATTTGTTCATAAAGAACAATATGGTAAATCAACTAAGAAAAGGAAGACGTCTATGAAAACAATGAAAAAGAAACCTATGAAAAAAACACCTATGAAAAAGAAAAAAGGCTATTAGCATGGCAGAAGATAAAAAGAAATATAAAGGTCTAACTAAAACCCAAATGCAAGATATTCTTGATAACTTTGGTGAGTATGAAGAAGACTCTAGAAATAAAACTAAAGAAGTAAAAGAAGACGAAGAGGCTCGTAGAAAGAAACTAAAAGGAAAATAATGGATACGTTTGAAACTCCTAATGGAAAAGAAATAAAGATTATTAATGCACCAGGAACAGGACACTATAAAGTTCAATTTACTCAAGGAGGGGCTCTTCCTACAGAATTAGATGGTTTATTTACATCAAGTGCTGTAGCACAAGTTGCTGTTCGTAACTATTTATTAAATAACAAAGATCGTTTTGAAAAGAAGATTGAAAACAAAGAGTTTGTTAAAGAAATTAAAAAGAGTTTAAAAGAAAAAGAACAATCTACTGAGGATTAATAAGTGGCAGTTAAAACCGAAAAAGTCTTTAGATCCTTTGTAAAGGGTTTAATTACAGAGGCAAGTCCTCTTACATTCCCAGAGAATGCAACTATTGATGAACAGAACTTTGTTCTCAATAGAGATGGATCTCGCTCAAGAAGACTTGGACTAGACTATGAATCTTTATATGGTTTAAAAGCTACAGGTTTAACAACTGCTGACCTTCAACAAGGTAAACAATCATTTCATAGATGGGATACTCCTAGTGGCTCTTCTTCAGTAGCAATAGGAGTTGTTCGTATTAAGAATAAATTATGGTTTGTTGACTTACTAACAGCAAACCCTAGTAATAACTTACTTAATGGTGGTAATTCTCTTACGATAAGTGGTTTATCAAACTCTGACATAGAAACAAGTACTATTAATAATAGTTTAATTATTGTATCTAGAGACTTAAGTAAACCTGTATTACTTTCATATAACTTTACTACGGATACAGTTTCTCAATCAACTATTGATATTAAAGTTAGAGATATATGGGGATTAAATGACAATCTTGATGATGATGTTAGACCTACCTCTTTAAGTGTAGCTCATAAATATAATCTTCGTAATCAAGGCTGGAGTGAGTATATTGTTACTACAACAGGTGCTGATGCCATAGATTTAACTAAAACTGATTTAGGTGTATTTCCAAGTAATTCTGATACATGGACTCTTGGTAAGATTAGTGATACAGCCTCGGCTGACTATGAAAAGTATGATCCTGAAGTACTAGAAAAGAACTCTACCTCTCGTTATGCAGTAGCTAGAGGTTCTATTGTAATAGATGCGTTTAACAGAGGTTCTTCTAGAGAAGCTGGGACCGATGTTACAGGGCTTAATTCTGATACTGAAACAGGTAAAATATCAACAATTACATCTTATGCTCAAAGGGTTTTTTATTCAGGTATTGATTCTGTAGTTACAGGAGGAGACTCTAGATCTCCTAATTACTCAGGTTATGTATTCTTTACTAAAGTTATTACATCTAACTCTGATTTAGGTAAATGTTATCAAGAAGCTGATCCTACTGATCCATCTATTAATGACATTATTGATTCAGATGGTGGATCTATTCAAATACCAGAAGCTACTCGCATTGTAAAGATTGTTTCATCACAATCTTCATTATTAGTATTTGCAGAGAATGGTGTATGGGAGATCTATGGTGATACAGGTGGTTTTATTGCAACCTCTTTCCAAGCTAACAAGATCTCTACAAATGGTGTATTAAATCCTAGATCTATTGTTAATGTTAATGGTAACTTTATATATTGGTCTAAAGCAGGTATTTATGTAATATCTCCTGATACAGCAGCAGGTCGATTTAAGGCAGAATCTATATCATTAACCAGTATACAATCTTTATTCTTAGAAATACCAGAAATAGGTAAAAATAACTGTAAAGGTTTTTATGATGAAAAAGAAAACCGAGTAAGATGGATTTATAATGATACAGCTTCTTACTCTACAAATAATTATATCAATAAGTATAACAAAGAACTTATTTATGATTTAACACTCCAAGCTTGGTATAAAAATACATTTAGTGAACTAGCATCAAATTCACCCTATGTAGCTGACTACATTGAAGTTCCAGGATATGCAGTATCTAATACAGAAACAAACGTAGTAGTAGGTACTGACAATGTAATTGATAGCACACCAACAGATGTTGTTGTTAATGAGGACTTAATTATTAATCGAAGTTCTTTATTTAGTTTCTTAACAATAGTAGGTACTTCTTTTACTATTTCTAAATTTAATAATACATCATTTAAAGATTGGGTAACAGCCAATGCAGTAGGAGCTGACTATTCTAGCTATTTAGTAACAGGATATGAATTGTTTGGAGATATAATGAGAGAAAAACAATCTCCTTATGTTTTCTTTTATTTTAATAGAACAGAAGATGGCTATGTTTTAGATGGAGTAAACTTAGAATTAACTAAGCAATCTTCTTGTAAAGTACAGGCTCAATGGAATTGGGCAAATAGTGCTAATAGTGGTAAATGGGGAACAGAGTTTCAAGCTTATAGATTATTAAGAAACTATATACCTTCAGGAACTGCTGACCCATTTGATTATGGAGATGGTGTTATTGTAACTAAGAATAAATTAAGAGGATCAGGTAAAACATTATCATTAAAGATTTCCTCTGACACAGGTAAAGATATGCAATTATTAGGATGGGCTATACCAGCTACAGCTAATTCAATCGTTTAAACAGGATAAGGTATGGAGATGGAAATACTGTATGAAGAGCCTGGTAATGGTTATACAGGCTTATCATGGGAACCTAAATTAGAAAAGTGGATATTACATTTTGTATGTAAAGAATGGAGTTTATCTACATATAAAAGATATAGAAAAGTAGCTAAACAAATAAAACATAGACTTAAGCAAAGAGGTATTACAGAAGTTTATGGTCTTTCTGATACAGAAAAAGAAGTTAAATTTAACATGTTATTAGGAGCAGTTGATACAGGAGAACTTGTAGTAACTGCTGATGGAAAACTTAAGTATTTATTAAAAGGAGTATTATAAAATGGGTGGAGCAGTATCAGCAGTAGTAGATACAGTAAGTAAAGTAGCAGGGGCTGTATCTAAAGTAGCACCTGTACTTAGTAAGGTATCACCTCTTTTAAGTGCAGCGAGTTTAGGTTTTCAACTATATAGTGCTACACAAGCTCGTAAATCACAAAAACAAGCAGCAAGTTTTGAAAGACAACGAGCAGAAGAGTCTAGACAATTAGAACGATCTCGATCGAGGCAGGCTTCAGTACAAGCTAGGCAACAAAGATTAGCAGCTTTAAGAGAACAACGTATTAGAACAGGTCAAGTAGTAGCAGCTACAGGTGGAGCAGGTCTTGGTTTATCAGGAACTTCTTCATTTACAGGTGCTGTAGGTTCTTTATCTTCACAAGCAGCAGCTAATGTAGGTCAAGTTAATGTAGGTGAAAGCTTTGCTAAAGAACAGTCAGGTTATAGTATAGCAGCAGGTCAAGCTGCTTCTCAGTCAGCTCAAGCATCAGCACAAGCTACTGGATGGCAACAAATGGGTACTCTAGCTCAGGGCATTAGTACTCAATATGGTAACATATTTAAATCACCTGATATAAGTTAAGGATATTTATGCCTATTGAATTTAATGAAAGCGACTTTCCTGCAGAACAGCCTGTAACAGAGCCTTTAATGCCTATGGAACAAGCTAAGAAAGAAGCTTTCTATACAGCCTCATTAGTATCACCTTCAGAGATGGAGGTTGTATTTGAAAGTGTTATGGATGATCTTGTACAAAAAGGTTATTCAAATGCGTATTCTTTAGCTAAACAACAGTGGGTTAATGAGCAATCTGAAACAGATAAGTTAATTATTTCAGAAGTCATTATGGATCCATCTTTGGATAAACAAACAAAGTTAAACGTATTAAATAGCTATAATACAGGTGGGTTTATTTCTACTGACATTAAAGATAAATATATCAAAGAAATCTCTGTACTTGATAACAGTGAAGCTTTTATCGAAAGAGAAGCTCAAGATCAGCTTATTGACGATTTACAACTTACTCTTAAAGATGATGAAGTTAAAGACAAATTAGAATCTGTTCCTTTTATTCAATCTATTGATGAGGACTATGCTAAACCCATATCTGCTGAAGTAACAGCTTTAATGGGTAACTTAGGTATTGGAGGTATTAAAGGCATAACTGAATATACTTATAAAGCAGCTAGAGCTACTGTAGATTTAATGAAGGGTAAAGATGTTGACTTTGCTCGATATGTAAAAGAATTTGAAGAGAATACAACAGAGAATGCTTTAGTTGAATGGGCTAATAGCTTAGATCCTAAAGTATTTGCTAAAGCTTTTGGTGTTGAAAAAGAGTTTGATGAAGCCTATGTTACACAAGGCTTTGAGCATCTAGCTAATGCTTTCTTATGGCTTGGAGATAAAGCAGTAGAAAAAGGCTTTGCTAAGTCTCAAGAGAGTGCCATCTTTGGTATGGAAACTTTAGGATGGCTAATTCCATCAGCGTGGAAAGCTAAAAGTGTATTTAAACATCCTAAGTCTTCTCCTATTGAAGTTACTGCTTCTTCTAATCCTAAACTAGCAGGTGACTTAGCAGCAGGTACTCTTAAGAAAGAGGGAGGTTCGAAATTAGCAGATGCTGCAGGGACAACTACAACTGCTGTTATAGCTGAGAATACTTTACCTAAGTATAAAGAAACAGGTAAGAATAAAGTTACTCCTGACATTAATCAAAGACTAGCTAAAGAGTATGATGAATTAGATTTACAGAAACAAGCTATAGTAGACTTACTGTTTGATGACAATATCATTAATAAAGCAGAAAGATTTACAGATGCTGAAAGACGTTTAAACATTCACAGAAATACTAATCTTTACTATAACCAAGCTAACTCAGTCATCAATATAGTAGATACCCAGCTTCAAGGTAAAATGGTCTTTACTCAGAATGCTGATTATGCCTTTACTAATAAAGCTAATGTTAGTAACGCTGTTAAAGAATTACAAGCTAAAGTTAATAAATTACCTGAAAAAGAACAAGGTAAGATACAAATTAGAAATGTTAAGACAAACAAACTTTACTCATTAGAGCAGTTTAATAAAACAAAAGATCGTGGTCAATTCCAGATTGAATGGGAATATCAAAAGAACTATAAAATGCTAGACGATGAGATGTTAGGTAAAGGTCTTGCTGATGAAGAAATTACTTTCTTTGGTCAAGGTGCTGACTTTGGTAAAGCTTTAGCTAGATCAAGTGCTGGTAACTTTATCTTTGGTACAGGAGCAACAACTCGTTGGTATGAAAGAGCAAGACAAGCTATTTCTCCTAAAGCAGCTCGAGTTGGTGATGACATTATGGTTAAGGTTAATAGTCTTATTAACAACAATCGTAAGCTTCATGGTGAAATTGATAAGCTTGTTAAGAATATGGAAAGCACAGACGGAGGACGTGACTACTTTAGTAGAGCAGAACTCGCTCGTAATCATAAAGATTTAAATACTAAAGAGTTACAAATTCTTGAAGACATTCAATATGAATGGAGAAAGGCTCAAGATACTCTCTTTGAAATAACTAACCAAGGATATAAAACACAATTAATTAACTCAGGTTATGATAAAGCTGTCTATATTAAAGGACAATATAAAGGTCCTATAAGAGAACTTCCAGAAAGAGTAGCTTTTACTATTAATACTGCTCCTCAAAAGGTACTTGATTTAACATCAGGTAAGATTATTGAGTTTGCAGGAGATCCTGCTACAGGCTATAAAGCTAACATGAAAGGTCAACGTCTTGTTGAATTAAGAAACAAACAAATTGACATGGATGCTGGTATGGCTGTTGAATATGGTGTTCTAAGTAAAGGAACTGAAGTAGGTGTTTTACCTAGACAAGTAATAAATAAGATTCCTGGACACTCTTATAAAGAATATAAATCTCATTTCTTTGTGGAAGTTGTACCTAAATCACTAGAAATTAATGGTAGAGTAGTCACTAATATAGATCGTTTAAACGACTTTAAAGAAGTTAAAGGTACAGCTACAACAAGATTTGAAGCTGAGCAACTAGCACGACAGTTAGAAGAAGATTTAGGTGATAACTATGTAGTTAATAAACCTAGACCAGCTCGAGAAGGTGAACTTGCTGATACGATAGCTGAGTATAGATTACTTGAAGATGATTATAAAACAGCTTTATCTCGTAATGAAGATATAAGAACTATTAAAGGTGATAATGTTCTTAAAGATCCTTTAGAAGCTCTTAATAATGCTACTAGACGTATAACAAAGACAGCAGCCTATAGTCAATTTGATAAAGCATTTAAAGATGCGTTTGTTAGAGACTTTGGTCCTGTTGTTAGGGATGGTAAGTTTCCTACTTCATTAGATGATATAGGTACTCAGTATGGTCGAAAAGGTACTGAAGCTATGGTTAAAGATGCAAGAATGGTATGGACACGTCATTCTAACTTTCAAAACCAAGCAGCAGGTTTTATGGATAGAGCCTTTCAGAATACTTTACATGGTTTAGCAGATGTATTTGAGAAAGTAAAGATTGATGACAAAGTCTTATTAAAAGGTGCTTCTGACGTAGCAAGACGTGCAGGTAATTTAGGTGCGTATCCTATAGCAGGCTTTCCTAAGCGTTTAGCAACTCTCGCTTTGATTACATTTCAAATGCCAATTAGACATTTGATTATTCAGCCTATGATGTTTTATGAACAAGCAACTATTTTTCCTAAAACATTTGGAAGTACAATGAAGAAAGCTCCTATCTTGGTTATGGATTTATTAAGTGGTCATCCATTAATTAATCAACATGGAACTCGATTAAAGACTTTCTTAAAGAAATCTGAATTAGATGAATATAATAGAGAAATAAAAGCATTAAGATCAATGGGTGTACTGCAATCTATTGACCAGAACTTGGCTGTTATGGAAGCTTTTAAAGGACGTACTGTTCGTTTAGACGAAAGAGCTAGTATTACAGGTAAGGCTGCAGGAGCTGTTTCAGATGTTTACGAAGGTGTAAAACAAAACATATTTAATAAATATGGTTTTACTTCTGGTGAATTATTAAACAGAGTAGGTCTATTCTTACAAACTAAAGAGAGATGGAAAGCAGCAAATCCTGGTAAAGACTGGACAAATCCTAGAGCTCTTAACTTAATAGCAGATGAAGCATGGAGACAGTCAGGAGCTATGACTGCTGCAGGTGCATTACGATTCCAACAGTTACCTTTAATTAGTTTCTTGACTCAGTTCCAAGCAATTAATCTTAAAGGTTTCATGAATCTAATTCAAGATAATGCTACTAATTTAACTAAAAAAGATAGAGCTAAACTTATGGCATCTCGTCTTTTAATACATGGTGTTGAATTTGGAGTACCTTTAGCTGGTGGTAAAATGTTATTAGAATACTTCATGAGACATGAAGATGAACAAGTAAGGGACTCTGCAGAGCTTATTAGAAGAGGAGCATTAGACCTTTCTTTTAATAAAGTTATGGAATTAATGACAGGGGAATCAAGTGATTTTTCAATCAGTGAAGGTTCTTCTATCTCTGCTACTAACTTCTTTGCAGATATGTATGAACAGTTTGCTAACATAGCTCGATTTGTAACAGGAGATTCTAGAGCTCAAGCTCCTAATATTGCTTCATTAGATGTAGCGATGAGAGCCTTTGAAAGACTCCAAGGTGCTATTGATATGTTTAAATATCGTGAGATTACAGATGCAGATGTCACAGATTATATGACAGAGGTCGCTAGAGTAACTTCGTTTGGTAATAACGTAGTTAAAGCAAGGACAGCTATGGCATTACATGATATTTATACTAAACGAGGTAATGCTAAAGGTCTTGACTTAACAACAGGTGAAGCTCTTGCCCAGTTTGCAGGATTTAGAACCAGACGTGAGATAGATCAATGGAGACAACAAGAACTTCAAATTGATATAGATCGTAAGATTTCAGAACAAATCACTGAGTTTGATAGACAAATCATGAATGCTCTTAAACAGAATGAAGATATGGAGATGTTTAATCAGATCTTAAACATTCAGATCAATGCTCTTGAACAATCTAATACATTCTCTCCAACACAAATGGATAGGATTATTAATGGTGTATTAGAAAAAGATAGAAGAAGATTTGATGAAAATCGTACTGAGTCTTTATTAAACTATTGGATGAATAGCGACTCTAAAGATGCTGACATGAGAGAAATACTATCTCGTTTTGCAAGCAGTTCAGATCCTGTTATTAAGGAGATTGTAAATATGTATAAAGGTAAAATGAAAACAGACGACTTTACGGAAGAAGGAAAACAAAATGGCAAATAAGGCACCAGACTTTTCACAACAAATCAGCCCTAGAAGTTACCAGGGATATGTTCAACAGGGAATTGTTGACAAATCAAAAGCTATGGAAACTGCTGCTGACTTTGGAGCTATCAAAACAATAGGTGATATAGGTATTAAAGCTGTTCAAGAATATGATAAAGCTAGCGTTCTTGAAGGAGTGACCGACCAAGTAAATGAAATTGTTAAAGAACAACAAACTCGTAGTTTAGCAGGTATACAAGGTTTAGAACAAGAAACAGGAATGCTTCAGAATCAAATTCAAGGTACTAAGGAAAGAGCTGGTTATGATGAGACTTATCCTATTGTACTTAATACTGAATTAAATCAAGAAGTGCAAGGTATACAAAGTGTTCTTAGTGAAAAAGCAGAACGTCTAATTAGAGCTAAGCAACAAGGGATCATGAAAGATGATGAATTACAAGAAAGACTTAGAGCAATAGCTCGTGAAACTATTGCTAATAATCCTGCCTATGCTTCTGAAATTGCTAGTCATGTTGATACTATTTCTAATCTAAACAATCTTACAGCACGAGTAAAACGTGATGTAAAAATGGTAGAGGATGAACAAAAAGCTTTTGAAGCTATGAATAAAGATATTCTAGAAGAACTAGAAAAACGAAACATAGATGAATCTCTTTTTACAGATGGTCGAGGTAACTTACTTGATCCTGAAGGAGCTATGGTAGCTATTAATGAAGATAGGGTAGCTAAAGCAGATGCAGAAGAATGGAACAGAAAAGTACAAAATAATGAGAAAATAGCAACACTTAACTCTCAACAGTTCTTTGGAGAGGGTTATGATGCTCGTTTCTCTAATGGTGCTTATTCTTATGCAGATTCTCAATTAGCTAACATATTAAACTCAGATGCCTCTGAAGCTGAAAAGATTACTGAGATCACTCGTGAAGTAGGTCGTCTTAAAGTTAATCTTAATAGAGGTTTTCCATTAATGGGTTTATCTTTATCAGATACACAGGTTAAAGACTACTCTGATATGTTAAAAGGTATTATTGATGACTTAGCTAATGTCTATAAAGATAGGGCTTCTGGCAAGCTTGATGCAGAAGCAGCTAAAAATAAACTATCTATTATTAAAGATAATAATCAGATTGAATTATATGAAACAATACCTAATAAAGATTTATTAGATTTATATGCTGATATTGCAGAAAAACTAGGACCTAGAGACGGAAGAGCTTTTGCTGATAAAGTTAATAAAGGTTATAAACAGAGTCTTACATCTAATCCTGATAACATAGGTACTAAGTATGAAAAAAGTAATACATCTGCACTATTCACTGAGAAGAATAGAACAGGAGAGCTTGCGTTTAAACCAGGTCTAGCCATAGGTATTGAGAGTGCTATTAATGATGAAGCTAAGGTTCCAGTTCTTACTCAACAATTAGATGTAATTAATCGTAAGTTAAATAGTAATCCTGCTAATGCTACAGAGATTATGAGAGATTTAAACAGCTCTTTAGCTTCACCTAACTTTAAGGCTGTGGTTGACAAGATTCAAGATACTGCTATACTAGGTGATATTCAACAAAGTATCTTAGCTTATACTAAACCATTAAATAACTTAGTTACTAATAGTTTAGGAGAAAATGCTAAGGTATCATTACGAAGTGATGGTCGAGTTCAAATAGCTGGTGCTGACAAGAGAACTCAGTCACAAACAGTAAGGAGTATCAATGAAGCTTTCCTTGCATTCCACCATGTTAGTGGTCTATCTCTTGATGATGCTATCAATCAATTCTATAGTAGAGTCCCATCTCTCGGACTTGGAGTACAATCCGAAAAGAAGTAATGAGCCTGTAGCTCAACAAGAGACTGCAGGCACTACTATAATTTCTAAAGCTGAACAACAGTTTCCTTACTTAAAAGGTAAAAACATTAATGTTGTTGTAAATCCTGATAGTAAAATAGGAGGTAAACTTGAGTTTTATGATGAAAAAGAAACAGGTACAGGAGATACTCCTCGTCCTGAAGGCATACCTTTAGGTCAAGTAGGTGTTGAAATTAGAGATACTAATGTAAGACCTATAGATGTTCTTGGTGACTATGTATCTCACTATGCTGTATATAATGATCCTAAACTTAAACCATTATATGATGAGTTTGTAAAAACTATTCCTGAAAATCAACAAAGAGATAGATATAACTATGCTGTAGAGAACTTTGGGGAGGAACGTTCTTATGAAGATTGGAAAGAGATGTCAGGTGATCCTGGAATGTTTAGAGGTTATGTCTTTGATCAGTTTCCTAAAGAAGAGTTTGATAAAATATACAGTCCTGAACAAATAAAACTTCTTGATAAAGTTAAAGATTATTTAGGAATAGATAAAACAACTTCTACTTCTTCTACTGACATAATGGATAAGATTGCTACGATTGAATCAGGTAATAAACATACTGACGATAAAGGTAATCTAATAAAATCAGCTAAGGGTGCTTTAGGTAAATATCAAATTATGCCTGAGACAGCTAAAGATCCAGGCTATGGTATCAAACCTATTCCTGACTTAAAGAAAGCATCTGAATCTGAACATAAACGTTTTGCTACTGAGTACTACAACGCTATGTTAAAAGAGTTTAATGGTGATCAAGAAAAAGCTTTAGCAGCTTATAATGCAGGACCTGATTCTGTTAAGAAAGCTATTAAGAAAGATCCTGTTAATTGGAAACAATATGTTCCTAAAGAATCTCAAAACTATATAGATAAGGTAAGTAGTCTTTGATTAGTTGGAAAGCGTTTAAACTACCTCCAATTAATCTTTGGAACATCCCTCAGGGTAAATGGGCTGAAAGTTTTCAGGAAGAAAAAGATAGTCTTGATGCTGACATGAAACATAATAGTCGCTAGGTGCAACTGTTCTAAAATAACACTCTTGGATGTAATTATTGGCATGAGCACAAGTCTCAAAGTTACCAATATAATTAGGTTGGTCTTGAAGGTACAGAACTAATACATATTCAAACATATAGATCTCCTATAAAAAATAAGGTAGCAGAAGAGAGGCGAACTCCTGCTACCCTATACTTCTCCCTATTTAGGGACTTTTACTACCATCACTGGTAGGTTTCTTTTCTGGGCATACTTAATACCATACTCTGTACCTTTACTACGAGTATCCCAGATAGCTAGAACTTTATCTGCGTTATCTATCATCTGTTTAGTTCTAACAAAGAAATATTTACTATCAAAAACTGATGTAGGATCTATGAGATGATATGGTATAAATTCTACTACATCTATTCCTCTAGCTTCAGCGTACTTTTTAGATAATGGATCGACACCTTTGGCACTCCCAAGGAGGAAGGTGAGAGTGCCTGTGCCATGTTCTTTAATAAAGCGATCAATGATTGGAAAGATAATCTCAGCTTTATCAATAGAACGAGAACCTATTATGCACACTTTCATGCTATATACCACGCTATCTGTATTCTAATTATTAATAAATCAATTAAGCAGTATCCTATTTCAGTATCATTTACTTCTGCTTCAGTAAACTCTATGCCTAATTGAACCCCACATATTGGTTGGATTGTGACTATCATTATATTTCACAATGTCCTGCTGTACAAGCAAGGGTTTGTTGACCAATAGTATTGTCTTCCTCTTCAGTAAACTCTGTCCAATTAATAGTCTTAGGAGTTTTAGCAAGAAGCTCTTCATACTGCTCTTTAGTACAATCCTCGTAAGGAGCTTGTTGATAGGTATGATCACTGTGAGGTAAGAAAGATACTCCACTGATTTCATCAAAATGCTTCCATACCCAAGCACCTACTTCAACCCACTCCTCATCCTTAACAGAGATAGTAACTGAAGGTTTATGTTCACACCAATGTCTTTGATAAACAATCCAATTCTCTAACTGTTCAATGGCTGTCATACCATCTCTAAGAATAGCACCTTTAGGGGCTTTCATAGGGAATGTAAACACAGCAGTAGAGTCAGGACGATGTACTTCATCTTCTACGGATACACCTTTTTCTTTTAAGAACGTATAGATTGGATCCTTTTTGTCCATTCTGATTCGTCTATAGTAATAGTCATTGTGTCGTGTATGTATACCACTTGCACTGTCCACAAGCTGAGAAACAGTACCACTAGGCTTAACACAAGTAATTGATGCAGAAACAGGAATGTCCAATTTCTTAGCATACTTTTCGTTTGTCTTTCTTGCTTCATCTCTTAACCTTTCTAACATTTCAGGATTAGGATTGTAAGTAATTTCAGCATCCATGATACCTGTCATCGAAACACCTAACAATCTTTCTTCTTCTGTATTCTGTTTCCATTCAGCAGATATAAACTTAAAATCTGTTAGAGTTGATTGGATAGTACCAAGAATAGTGGCAAGTCGTACTTTTCTTGCAAGGGATTCTTCTGTATCATTTGCTCGTACGACCACTTCCGTAAGATTACAGAATTGTTTATCACGGAGTATAATTTCTGAACAAGGATTGGTTCCGTAACTAAAATCTGGACTTCTACGTCCCCACTTATTTGCTTGATCCTGTGCAGCGATTCTATTAAAGATACCTCGTTCACCTGATTTAGACTTAACCAATGATACCCATTCTTCCATAAAAGTTTCACTGTCAGGCTTTTCTGTATAGGCAACTGAGTTATTGGCAAGACCTCGATGTGGGTGATCAATGTACCATGCTCCCATTTTAGCTTCACGCATTCTGCGATCAGTCAAATTAGATAAAGAAATTAGAGCTGAACGTCTTACACCTCCAACCACAACAATCTCACCAATCATACACATAATATCATGTACTTCGATAGAGTTAAGCTTACGTCCTTTAGCATGTTTAAACGTATCCACTACAAAAGTAAATAGTTTCTTCAATGGATCAGGACCACTGGCTCTACCTCCAAATGTTTTTAGTCTAGCTCCTGCAGGTCTAACTTTAGCAAAGTCAAACGTAGGAATGTCTCCTTCATAAAGTGATGACAGGAGCTTCTTGAAAGCTTTTGCCCAACCAAGTTTACTGTCTTCGACAACAATTAAGTCATCACAGATATCAAGGTCTAAGGGGATAGAGGGCAACTTATCAATCTCCTGTCTCTCACAACTAAAACCTACACCAGTCCCATTCATTAGGATGTATAGAGCTTCACTAAATGCACGTTTATTATTAACTGCTAGATAAGAACAGTTGTAAGCAGAGATGTTATCACGATCACACGCTTCTCCTGCAGTCATTAATAGTCTCATAGAGGGCATAACCTCAAGGTTAAGAACAGCTTCCTTAACTTCTTTTAGTTCCTTCTTTAATTCTGGGGTTTTTGTTTCTAGGTATGTTACTAAACGATCTACTGTTTCACTCCAAGTTTCTCGTCTGTTTTTCTCAGGTATGAATCTTGCATATCGAGACATAGCTATTACGTCTTGATATACACTAGGTAAATTACTCATCTGAATCTATCTCCTCTTTTAAATTATCAACTTCAACTAATAGTTTATCATAATTATCTTCTATCTTATCTAGAAACTTTTCTACAATCTCTTCTGATTCAATATCTAATAACTCTAATAACTCTGTTTCTTCCATTTTACAGAGCTCTTCTTTAAGCTCTTCAAACGTCAGATTTCTTATCATTCTCTTTATTTTCTTTCTTGTCCTTACCAAAGATACGATCAAAGTTTTCATCAAACTTATCTTTATTTCTAAGTTTAGAAACTATACGTTCACCTGTATGGGGGTTAGTGTCTACCATCATCTATCCTTTCTTCATATAACAATGCCATAGCTAAATAGTTTATAGCACCTAACATTTCTCTTTTATACCAAAGATAATTGGAGTCTTCTTTATTCTTTACTGCTTCCATAATCTTCTTCTGAGCCTGTCCAGTTAAGAACCCTGTACCATGTGTATCTGCTAAGCTAACCCAAGGTTGAGTAAGAAAACATTTACCATTACCATGTCTTTCTTCACCCTTACCATCTGATGCTTGTTCTACTGCTTCTTCGAAGATCTTTTCTAATGGATGTATCATAATATTATACCTCGTTTAAACGCTTTTGTCAAGCTTTTTTCCATACTTTTGACGAAGATAATTAATACTCACTGCCATCTCATCAAAAGCCCCATCATTAACCTCATGAAGCATATATAAACCTCTCCAGTGTTGGTTAGTTTGTGAACTTAGATAGTCCTCATCGTGTTCATAACATGATCCTGCAATAATGGCAGTAATCTCTCTTCCATCAGCACGGCTTCCATAAGCGATCTGTCTACCTTGTTGATGTCCTGCAAAACACGACATGTGCTTACGGGTGAGGAGAGTTCGAGCCGATGTAATCGGTCTTCCCATGACACCACTTGCAAAATAGTGACTGTAAGCAATACCATCAACAACGACCACATCAAGAAAAGGATAAACAGTCCAACCATATTCTTCATAATTAAGATCTCCTATGCTAATTAAATCTTCTAACTTACGATCATTATTAATAGCTCGATCAATACGATCTTCATGATTACCTAAAGTTAGAATCATCTCAGGCTTGTACAACTTCTTCTTATCTCTGCGTTGTCTATTCTGTAGTCTGACAAGAGGAGCTAGAAGAGCATCCATAGCTTTGTGTACTGCCTTGACATCTGCTTTATACGTTCTACCTTCAAACATCTTTTTACCTACATCATACGAAGAAAGACTAGGCATATCTGCAAAGTCTCCTATACATACAATTACATCAGGTTGTTTGTCAACAATGTATTGACCTATCCATCTTAAATACTGCACTGAATGTCCTGGTTTTACTTGACAATCAGGTATCACCATGTGTTTCCTCATGAAAGTTTACCTCCAGAATTTAAATATGTATCAATTTCTGATTCAATGTCTGCTTGTTCTTCAACATTAATAATTCCCATCTCAATAAGATTAGTTATTGCAAACTCCATTAAAGCTTGGGCTTCTTGATCATCTACTTCAAAACTAAATGAACAGCTACCATCACTTTTTCTTACAAAGTTTTTTATAATCACTTATCCAATCCTTTCTAGCATCAAGCCATTCAAATCCGTTGTCTTCTGCCCACATCCAATAAGTCGTCTTACTTCCTTTACGAATCTTAACATCAGGATTCATGAATAGGAATATAATACGAGTCTTTGGATTACACTGTTTAAACCACACCATTTTCTTTCTAGTCTCTAAGTCTAGTTTACCTTTGGCTTCGATGTAGATCTCAGCAGTACTAGGTTTAAAGTCAGGAATATAAGTGCGTTGTACTGCAGGTTGGATATAAGAATACTTCTTTGGTTCATATTTACAGGCTGAGAATACTTTCTTAAGTTTGTCCCATACTGTCTTTTCAAACTTACTTTTGAATAAGGGCATTAAATCTATCCTTGTAATAAGAGTTTTCTTCTCGTAGAATCCATAGGCATCCTGCATTCATAAGAAACTCTTCATCATTACCATAAAGGTTTCTAACAACACTAAGCATATCAAGTTCAGATAAACATGACTTAAGAAGAGACTTAGCTTTCTTATCACCTATCTTTTCAATACCTTTAATGTTATCAGATGTATCACCCTTTAGACATTGTTCATAAAATAGACGAAGACCTTCTAACTCTGTTTGCTCAACAAAAGTATCAGGTCTTGTCCATCCTTTGCCACTGATTTCCCAAGAAAAGTGTTTTCCTGGTATCTGAAGTAAATCTTTATCGAGAGAACATATTATAGAAGTCTCGGTTTGATTTATTCCCAAGGCATCATCTGCCTCTAACCCATCAGGTGCTATTACTGCGTTTAAAGAAGTTATCGCATATTCACGACAAGCTTCTAAGTGAACAGGTTTAGGTGCTCTCCTATGTGCTTTATATTCAGGATAGATAGTCTTCCTAAAATTACTAGAACCCGTTAGATAAGCTTCATACTCTGTTGAACCTGTCTTTTCAATAATCTGATCAAACAGTTCATTCATACGATAGATAGCTATACCAACATCATCGTTCTCAGCACTCGCTGCACATCGAAAGCACACTAAATCCATGTCGACTAACGCTTTCATTATAATGGAATATCGTCTTCCATAGTTTCTAATGTAACAGACGGATTGTCCATTACATAGTTTTCAAACTCTTTAGCCATACCTAAAATGTCTGCAACTGAAGGACGTTTGCCCTCAGCAGTTAAAGCTGAAATAGCAGAAGAGATTGATGATTGTCTTACGATCATAACTTGACGTTGTGCTCGTTCTTCTTTAGTTTCATAGTTACTACCTGTAACTCTTGTTGTTTTAGGTGATGAACTAGAAGTAGACGAAGGTGCTACAGCATCTAAACCGATACTAACCCACTGCCAATAACCATTGTCATCTTTTTGTGTATTAATATCAACTGTATCACCTTTTTGCCAATCTTTAGCCTGTTTAAACACATCAGGATTACTGAATGACATTAACTTCTTAGATTGAACTTGACCACTATCATTCTTGTATGTTACTTCCATTGATTGATATGATCTACCATTCTTAGTAGAATGGGTATTAGGTTGTCCTACATCAATTACTGTGATTTGCATTTATTATCTCCATATCACCCCATGTTTGTCCTACTTGACACTCGACACGCATAGGTAAGTTAAAATCTATTCCAAATAACTTAGTAAAGTTATCAGGAACATCTTCGAAACATTTATCAACAATGTTGACCAATGTAACATTATCCCACACTTTTGGATCAAAGTCAAGGATAATGGAATCGTGAACAGTATTCACCATCTTCACTCCATCACGACCTTTAAGACGATTTCTCAATGAAACTCGAGCTATCGCCATTAAATCTGCACCTAGTCCTTGAACTGGATAGTTTAGTATCTTAGTTCGAGGATACTTTATCTTGCCATATTTAACTTCAGGCTCATAAAAGTAAGTACGTCCTGTTGGCATAATAAGTTTGTGATCTCTTGTAGCTTTATATACAATCTCTTCATGCCATTGGTATAACTGTCTATATTTAGTATAGAAGTCTCCAATAATCTTTTGCCAAAACTTCTCATCACCTACATCTTTAAAGTTAGGATCATTAGCATACGACCAGGCACTGCCTCCATAAATCAATCTAAATACAAAGGTCTTGGCAATTAATCTACTAGGTAATCCAAATCTTTTCTGATTATCAGAGTGCATATCTGTGCCTTGCCATATCTCGTCTATTGCTATTTCATCTTGAGATAAGAAAGTAGCACCTACCCACTCTAATTGTTTTGCATCTGCTTGTAATAACATTAGTAGTGCCTCTTAATAAAATCTATTAATTTCTTTTTAGAAGGTACATCTAAATGTTTCATAAGAAACTCAGGACCATCTATTTTAATTACATCTTCTATATCATGAATAATATATTGAATCCAAGCTTTTTCTAATCCAATCGTTTCTATATGTTCATAAAGCTCGTTTAAACGTCTTGTTCTAAATGATTGATGAGATCCAAAAGCATCCCACGGATAGTATGTTCCAAATTTAAGGTCATCTTTCATTAGTAATGCTTCGCTAACCATTTAACAATCTGTTCGATTGAGTACTCATTAAGATTTTCCATAATATGTTCAACACCTACTTCTGAAATAATAGAATTAACATCAATAGCTGTATGAGCAATATAAGCTTCTTCTTGATCTGATTGTAACTGGTAACCTGGATCATAATCAGGTGTGTAATCGTCTGACATTATAGTGCCTCCTTATATCGTGATAATAATAAACTTTTAATTTCACCATCAAAGTTTTGTAAGTTAGGCTTACTACTTGATAGCCTACCTGTTCTTGCTACGCATTGGTTAAGTTGTCCATAAATATGACCTCTTTCCCAATTCTGTTCTGTTATTAAATTAACTAAACCTTTGTAGTATGCTGTCATTCTCTTCTCTAAAACTGCTCTTGTCAAGATTATTTTAATAACTTCTGATGCTTTTTTAGAGCCTGAAAGACTTCTGAGTGTTTGTTCATCAGTAGAATATAGTCCTTCTTTTTCTAGCTCTGATCCTTTTAATGGTTTGACAAGTCTAGGTAATTCTAATTCTTTGTCTCTCCATCTAAGTTTTACTTGTCCTTCTTTTTGACCTGACTTATAAACTCCATCAGGTTCTTGCAATTTGTACCTAATAGTGCCACCATAAAGAA
>Ga0222714_10001280_pt1 | contig 28369 bp, 19 predicted proteins | sample C33_3DmetaG_FD_165048 | JGI IMG/M metagenome (GOLD analysis project Ga0222714, IMG submission 165048) | Estuarine water microbial communities from San Francisco Bay, California, United States - C33_3D | ecosystem: Environmental > Aquatic > Marine > Unclassified | place: USA: California... | reverse complement strand
CAGTTAATGCTGCAAAAATTTGATCGATGATGTCTTGAGAAATAGTTTTTCCTGCATCATAATAAGCATTACATGCTTCTGTCGTCACTGTAAATCCTTGTGGAACTGGTAATCCTAAACGAGACATCTCTGCTAAGTTTGCACCTTTACCTCCAAGGAGGTTACGCATGGATTGATCTCCATCTTTAAATAAGTATACGTATTTACTCATTGTATTTCCTTTCTTTTATTAAGCTATTTTTTTATATAATTTATAAAGTGGGTTTTTAGGTCGAGGGAAGCCAACGACATTGGCAAAAGGTAAATGCACCATTTGAGAATCACGAATACCTACAACAACACCATGGATGCCATCATTAAGTAATTCTGTGGCGTATGTTCCCATACGCGATGCTAAAATTCTATCTTCACTATCTGGATGACCACCACGTTGAATATACCCTAATACGGTTGCACGTGATGCAAACCCAGATAATTCAGTAATTTCTTTGGCTAGCGCATGGACATCAAACATGTTTTCGGTAACAACGATAATTGCATGTCTTCTGCCTTTTTCTTTGTGTTTTTTTAATGTTTCAATAATATCTTCTTTTTTTACAGGATTTTCAGGTGTCACAATGAATTCTGCACCCCCACAAATACCAGCAAATAATGCAAGATCACCACAACTTCTCCCCATCACTTCAACAATCGAACAACGTTGATGAGATTGAGAGGTATCTCTTAATTTATCTAAAGCATCCACAATCGTTTCTACTGCTGTTGAAAATCCAATGGTATAATCTGTGCCTGCAATATCATTATCAATCGTACCAGGAAGTCCAATCACTTTAAATCCTAACTTTGATAAATCCATCGCACCTCGGTATGTACCATCTCCACCAATAGCAATGAGTGCTTCGATGTCTCTCTTTTTCATATGTTCAATGGCTTTTTTTTGATAAGCGACATCATGAAATTTAGGGACTCTTGCAGTGCCTAAAAATGTTCCACCTGAACTTAACATACCAGAGACGCTTTGATGATCAAGTAAAATCATATCATCATCAATGAGCCCTTGATAACCATCTTTCACACCATAAACATGGTGCCCTAAAGATTCTGCTGAACGTACGACTGCACGGACAGCTGCATTCATGCCTGGTGCATCGCCACCAGAGGTTAAAACAGCAATATTCATAGTGTTCCTTTCAATACAAAATACCTTAAATATTATAACATATATTCACTTTGCACACACGCAAAACCCTTAAATTTTTATCTTTTTACTAAAGATATCTCATTTATGATAAAATAAAAGAAAAACGAAAGAGATGTCAACCATGAAAAATTTAGTTGGAAATGCATTATTAGGACAATCCGGAGGTCCAACTTCAGTCATTAATGCCAGTGCAGCTGGTGTTTTTATTGAAGCACTCAACCAAGATAACATCACCGGTGTTTTTGGAGCGGTTCACGGAATTAAAGGAATTTTAGATGAAGATTTTATTGATATTTCTAAAGAAGATTTAGACGAATTAAATCGTCTTAAAAATACCCCTTCTTCATCCATCGGTAGTGTCCGTTATAAATTAAAAGATCCTAAAAAAGATGATTCAGAATATAGACGACTACTTGAAGTCTTTAGAAAATATAACATCCGTTATTTCTTTTATAACGGTGGAAATGATTCGATGGACACCTGTAATAAAATCTCTAAATTCTTTAAAAAAGAGGGTTTTGATTGCAACGTCATGGGGGTTCCTAAAACCATAGATAATGACTTAAATGTCACTGATCACTCACCAGGATACGGGAGTGCTGCAAAATATGTTGCAACGACATTTATGGAACTGTTTCATGATGCAACCGTTTATGATCAACCAATGATTACAGTGGTTGAAGTCATGGGTCGTAACGCAGGATGGCTAACTGCTGCTGCAGCACTTGCGCAGTATAAAGGCCAAGGACCTGACTTAGTATATTTACCAGAGAAAACATTTGATCCAGAGGTTTTCTTCAGTGATGTAGATAAAGTCTTAAAACAAAAAGGAAAAGTCATTGTTGCAGTTTCTGAAGGGATTAAAACTAAAGAAGGTAAATATGTTCCTGAACTTTATCAAGAACTTAAAAAAGATGCGTTTGGACATGCCCAATTAGGTGGAACAGCGCAAGCACTTGTTTCTGAACTAGGAAACCGTTTCAATGTTAAATTGCGTGCCATTGAATTTTCATTGATGCAACGTAGTGCTGCACATCTTGCCTCTAAAGTGGATGTTACTGAAGCGTATAACGCAGGACGTAAAGCAGTACAAGCGGCGGTAGCTGGAGTCACAGATAAAATGATTGGATTTAAACGTGTATCCTCCAATCCTTATAAAATTAAGTATGTGAGAATCCCACTTCAAAAAGCAGCCAATGAGGAACAAAAAGTACCCCTTCATTGGATCAAAGAAGATAACACAGGACTCACACAAGACTATATTGATTATGCCTTACCTTTAATACAAGGTGATGAAAAAGCAAAACTTGAAGATGGTCTTCCAAGATTTGCGAAACTTAAAAAAATACGAGTTCAAAAAAATGATAAAAAAACACCTCTATAAATTGAGGTGTTTTTCTTTATTTAATAGTATTAAGGTAACAATGCAAGAAGACTGTCTACAATACCTGAGTCTAAATCTTCAAGTAATTGTAGTAATGCAGCATCATCTGTATCATTTTGATCTAATCCAGTAATCGCTGCTTGTAAACTTGTAACATCTGTAATATTTAACAATTCTACTGCTTCTATCACTGCTAATATTTCTTCTTGAGAAATTTCACCTGTGACAGCAATCAATTCTTGTGGAATAGCAACAGTTTGTTGATTTTGAATCAGTCCATCAACAACTGCATATAAATAATCAGATGCTAATACTATTTCTCTTTCACTAGCTGTTAATGTGGTAAATACTTCAAATGAGAAATCCAATTCATCAATTGTTGTAATTTCTAAAACAGCAAATGCTTCTACAATATTTCTTAATTCTACAACGGTTAATCTTCTTTGACCATCTACAACGACATAGCTGTCTGCAGGTAAATTAAATGATTCTGGTGTTTCACCAAAAAGACTTAATACTGCTTCAGATAAGAAGAGTCTAGAAAGTTTTTCTCTTAAGTATCCTGATGCTAAGAAACGATCTAAATCATCTTCGTTTGTATCAGAATTGAGGTTTTTACCAATTAAGTCAGTAATGAAATTAAAGACATTACCATCAAGTGCTGTTGGATCCACAGGAATGTAAGTGACTGCCGTAAGTAATGCTTTAAGTTCAGTTCTTGAGATATATTCTACACTTAAACCTTCATCTGCCTTAAGATCACTTGGAACACCTAAATCTACATTTCCAAATGTATCTGCGAGTGCTTGAGGTAAGAATGGTAATAAAACATCATCTAAATTTTCATTATCTAAGTATTGTGCGATGACTGAATACACAATATTTGAATTAAGAATCACATCTAAACGTTGATTTTCAAAATCTTCATCAACAGCATAACCTCTAATTAAACCAAGTGCAGTTGGAAGTGATGGCGATGCAGTTAAATCTGCCATCATTTGGCGGACAGTATCGATATCCATCAATCCTAATACATACATAACGTCTGCAAGTGCTTTTAATTCAAAAGGTAAGACATATCCGTTAGCGTCTAATAATGCTGAATCAAGTTCAACAAATGTTGATGGTATTGTTGCAACATCTTGACGATTATTGGCAACTGCGATAACAAATGCTTGCATTGCTTCATTTTGAAGTGCATTCGATGCATAACTCATGAATATATCTGATTCAAAAATTACATCTAATAATCCTTCTGCATAAATATCATCTAATGTATTAAATTCAAATAATCCAGTAGCTGTTGTTAATGCATTTGCTAAATCAAACATAATCGCTACTTCATTTGGATTCAAGTTTCCATTTACATCCAATGAAGCAGGGTTGATTTCAAATAGTTCAGTACTAAATGGTATATTTGTAATTAATTCGTTTTGAATACCAGCATAATTTGCAGCTAAGTCAAGTATTGTGTTAGAGAAAAGTGATTGATTATTAGGATTTGTCAAAAACTGTGATAATAATCCAATAAAGATTTCTGATTGTCCTAATAACACTACATCATCTCTATCAATTGCAGCAAGTAATCCCAAGAATTCTAAAGTTTCTTCTGTGGTTCTTTTCAAGAATAAATCTCTAACAACTTCTAGTCCTGAAGCATCTTTTACATCAACCAATATAGAAACAAGTGGTTTAAATAAAGCTTGAAGTGAATTATTTTTCAAAGCACCATCTTCAAAAACATTTGCAGGTATTTCTAATTCATATCCGTACACTGTTTCAGCAACTAACTGACCTAATTCAAATAATTTAACTGCAGACGCTCTAAAGATTTCAGAATCATCTAACACACCGAATGTTTGATTAAAGACAATGGGATCATTAAATGGATCAATAACGTCAAGTGATAGCTCTCTAAAATTGGTTTCTAGTAAATTTGAAATTGCAACGTTTGAAAATTCAATGTTTTCATTGAGGGCACCAGCAAAACCAATTATAAATCTAATGAGTCTGTTATATTCAGCAGTCCATGCTGCACTTTCAGCAAATTGTGTTTCAAGAGATGATGGAACATCAAAATATACTCTGTAGGATTTGTCAAAAACTGAGATATATATTTTTATGTCTTCAACCATTAACATCACTTGTTTGAAGTTTGCAACCAACATCTTAGAATAAGTATTACCTTCTTCAGCAACCATAAAAGATTCAAATGCTGCACTCGTTAAGAGTGGTCCAAAATCAATACCTCTAATATCGGTTACTTGATTTGAAGCTTCATATAAGTAATGAGCTGTTGCATAAAGTAAGTTTAATATGATGCTTAATTCATATGCTGCATTAAAGTCTTGAGGAACAACAATATTTGCTGCTTCTAAATTATTTAATACTTCTGACATGAGTGATCTATCAAGCGCTGACACAAGTTGTAATGAAGTTAATTTTTGAACAAGTGTTGTTGCAGACTCAGGAGATAAACTACCAAATGCAATTCCTGCAGCAGCCATATTTTCTAAACTTAAATCTTGAGAAATCGTGTACATACCTTCAAGCGTTGTAAATTCATATCCGATTTCTACAACATCAAGTACTGTCATGATTTCTTGAATCACGTTAATATTTACTGGTGTGCCTAAAATAGGTTCAACTAAATTGTTTAATGTTTGATTCGCAGTTGCGACTAAAATTTGAGAATTCGCAACAATTCCACCAACCACAAGTTTCAATGTACCTACATTAGGTGCTAAGATATCATCAACAAACGCAAGAGTGTCAACTAATTCATCTCCTGTAGATGCAAGTGCATCTTCAATGCCCCAGAATGATAAGTCATAATAATTAGATGCAAGTTCAGCAACTGTTAATAATAATGTCACAAGAACATTGTATTCAGTTGCCCATGCTGAACTTTCAGGACTCGATGCAAGTAGCACTTCAGGAACAATTATTGTTTGATCTAAACCTGCTTCGATAAGTGCAGATTCAATAGAATATGCTAAATTTGGAACAAGTAATTGTGAGTTTAATGTGCCTTCTTGAACAAGTAATAATCCTGCAAGTGCATCACTTAATAATAACTCCGTAAAATCAACATCTTCAATTGGTGTTAAACCTGGTTCCATGTTTTCATGTAAGTATACAGACAATCCGTAAACTAAATTAAATAAGAATTCAACTTCAAGTGCTGCATCAAAACTTACAGGTATATACACGTTTTCAACACCTAAGAAAGCAAGAAGACTTTCTGTATTCGCTTGATCAAGTGCTCCTAAAAGTTGTAAATCTTTAAATGCGGTAATGAGAGTTCCAAATTCAGTTGGTGTTAATGACCCAAAGGCATAACCAAGATTTGCTGACCCTCTTAAGTCTAATCCTTCAGTTGCACCTAGAAGTCCTTCTAATGTTGTAAATTCAGAAGTCACAACAAGAATATCAAGTAACGTATCAACCTCAGCTGCAAGATCAAGTGCAAGTGCACCTGTGTTATCAGCAAATAATGTTAATAAAAACGCTTGAGTATCTGTGTCTTCAACAACAAAAGGTAGGACATCTTCAAAGTTGTTTCCAACTTGTTCAATGAGTTGAGACTCAGTAAGTAAAGTATTAAGTGCGCTTCTTAATGATGCAAGATCTGCTTCGTTTGCAAGAACATCGTCTAAGAATGCAACTGCATCTGTTTCACCTGATGTAAGGTCTAAAATATCTTGAAGTGTTGCAATACCGTAAACATCTTCTAATACATCAAGTAATGTATTAAGTTCTTGACCTAAGTCAATGGTCAATCCATTTTCATCAAATAATAACGTATCCAATAAATCTTTTGTATCTTGATCTTCAACAAAGGCATCAAGTAATACTGGTGCTGCTTCATTAAGAGCTGCATTGACTAAAACAGAATCGTCAAATACATATCCAACAAGTAGGCGTACAGTTGGTAAGTTATTTTGAGCAACTCTATCTACAAATGCAATCACATCTTCATTACCAGCAAGTAATTCATTCGCTGTTAACGTAACAAGTGCACCAAAGATTTGTCCAAAGGTATCAAATTCAGCATCAAAATCTAAATTATTAACAGTCTCATTTAAAGCTTCATCAAGTTCTGCTGCAACATCAGCATCAAACGCACTGTATAATGCAAAGTCAACAAAAGTTGGTAGTAATGCAGAGACTAGTTTGACTTGAGTTACTTCATCTAATGTTGCATTTAAGAAATCTTCACCATCTTCTGTGAGTAATGCATCAAGTGCATCTTCTTCAAGAAGTTGAGCAACACTAAATGAACCATACTGAGATAATACAACTTCTAGTAAATCTGCTAAATTGTAAAGATCTCCATTTTCTCCGTAGAAGAATTCTGTATCGTTTAAAATTTCAGCAAATGCTTCTAATAAGTAGTCTTCACGTTCAGCGACTGGTAACCATTCAATGTTTGCTTGAACTTCTTCAAGTTCTAAGATGTATTCTAGACCAACATTTGCAACTTTAATGAGTTGTAAATCAGCAAGTGCTCTTAATACATCTGCAAGTGCAGTCGCTTGTGCATTGGTTAAATTAGCAAGTGCTTGTGTATCTTCAGTAAGTGCTAAGACGTCATTTAAGTCTCCTACTGCAACAACTTTTTCAAAAACAATCCCTAATGCTGCAAGTTCTAACTTCCAGTCAATGTCAGCAAGTTCAGCAAGTGCTGCTTGCTCTGGCTCATCGGAAAACTCTAAACCAGTAAGCGCTTCAAGTAAACCATCTGCTGCAAGATCAGACCCAACTTCTAAGAATGAAATTAGGACACCTGAATCACCAACAAGTCCTAAAATATCTTGAACAGCTTCTACATCAGCACTACTTAAAGTGTTGACATCAAAATCTTCAGATAAATAGCCTGCTTCGTAAGCACGTTGTACAATTGCAGTAACAACATTAAGCTCATCACGTAGATTGAAGTTTTGAGTTTCTGTTAACTCTGTTTCAAATGCCCAATCAAATAATCCATTTTGAAGTCCAGCAAATACTGGTGTTACTTGTAGTGGTGCAATCACTTCGTTTAAGTTTGTTTCACCAAAGACATCCCCACCATCTTCGAAATTTAAGTTATTCGTTGTTGATGCTAAAACAACAAGTGGTAATAAAAGAAAAATAGCAGTAATAAATCCACGAACAGCACCAAATGCACCACCGATTAAACGATCGGTAGATTTTTTAATGACTTTTGCGTGAATTTCTGGATTTTTAATGGTTTCAGCACCATTATTTTCTTTATCTTTTTCAGTTGTAAAAGTAACACTTTCAACTTTAAATACTTTTTGCACGTGTTTTTCTAACACATATTTGTAAAGTAATCCAAACCCTACGAAGGAAGTAAACCAACGTACGACAGTATATAAAACTAAGAATGTAATAATTCTTACAAAGACATCAACAAGTCCATAAAGTAATGTAATCACTTCTGTTCTCGTTAAATAAGCAAGTAGTTCTGTAGATACCGTACCTGATAAGTTTGCTTCAATTTGAGCAATCAAATCTGCTTGTGGTAATGAATTTGCTACTGAGACTCCCGATACAATCCATAAAATGATAAATGATAAGAAAATATTGACAAGTGTAAAATATCCTGATTTTGCCGCTCCTCTAAAATATCCAAGAGCAAAATGTAGCAATACAAAAAAAATAATCACACCCCATTGAAATAATTGCATAAACGCCTACCTTTCTTCGCGCATGTGTGCGCGTCCATTAACGTACGCAAATGTTAATCGTATTTAATTTTAACATATTTTTATGTTTTTGATAAGATTTTAGTTCATTTTTTTTAAATCTTTATCTGAAATTTTACGTTTTTTTCAACAATTAAAAATGATTGTCCAACAAATGACGTTTTTTCTTTATAATTTTGCTTTAAAAGGCGCACCTTGAATAGTCCATTTTTGATGATGTGTTTATATAATTCTAAAGTCTTAGGAAAAACAGTCATTTCAAATGCTTCTTTACCATCATGACAGCTTAAAAAAGCCATATCTTCATTGTTTTTAGTTTTGATGATTTTCATTGAAACAATGCGTATGTAAAGGTCTTGGATTGACGTGATATCACCAATATAAATCGTTTGTATTTTTTGAAGGTATACATTTGGATCATAAAGTATTTGAAAACCTAATGCTTCTTGCTCTAATTTGGCAAGTGTTTCTAAATCATATTCTTCATGTTCTATCATTTTGACTTGATCCAAATAAAGCATATATTCTATGTCACTTAAACTTACATTTTCAACAAGCGTCTGTCTTGTATGACCTAATTCATCAAAACAGCCAGCATGTATCATTTGAAGCATTTGACGCTCAGAAACATAATCTTTTAGCCACGTCTTAATTGTCATCCATGAATTTAGGTCACCTTCTTTTCGATGACTTAAAATATTTGCAACTGTTTTTTGACCAATGGATTTTACAATGGTAAGTGGAGATAATAATTGATGGGCATCGATCATTTGAAACACGTCTGTACTGGTTTTAATATTTGGCGGTAACAGTGTAATGCCTTGTGTTTTTAAATCTTTCATATAGTCTTCAATCGCTGTTTCACTACCAATCACAGAATTCATAAGCGCTTGCATAAAATAAATATAATAGTTGGCTTTTAAATAGGCCATTTGATAAGCAACCATGGCATAAGAAACACTGTGACTACGGTTAAATCCGTAATCAGAAAAACGAACAATTAACTCATAAACATCCGTGGCATCTTTTTCGCTTTGTCCATGTTGTATCGCTTTAGAGATGAAACGCGTTGCTTCACTTTTTAACAATGCTTCATCTTTTTTTGAAATACCACGACGTAATAAATCTGCTTCGGCTAAACTATACCCTGCAAAGGCTTGCGCGATTTGCATGATTTGTTCTTGATAAATAATAATGCCAAACGTTGATGTTAAAAAAGGAATGAATGAAGGATGCATATGTTCATATGATTGACCATGACGTCTTTCAACATACGTATCTATAAACGCCATAGGTCCTGGTCGATATAAGGCAAGCAATGCGACAATATCTTCGAAATGAGTAGGCTTTAGTTGTCTTAAGACTTGTCTCATCCCATACGATTCTAATTGGAAAATACCATCCGTTTTTGCATCTGTTAGTAAGTTGTATGTTTTTATATCGTCATAAGGAATCGTTGATAAAGAAAAGTTTGGATCCGTTTTTTGAATTTCTTTTTTTACATCATCAATGATTTTTAAATTTCTAATGCCTAAAAAATCCATTTTAAGAAGTCCTATGGATTCTAATTCTTTTGCTTCAAATTGTGTTTGATAAAAAGGATAAGGTCCTTTTGTGAGTGGAATATATTGATCGAGTGGTTCTTTAGATAAAATCACACCCGCAGCATGCGTCCCTGTTTGTCTAGGAAGACCCTCAATTTGATTGACTGCTTCATAAAATGTTACCATTTCATGATCAAGGGGATCAATCTCATCTTTCATAATGGCTTCGGTAAAACCTTTAATACGAGATGTAGAAAGTCCGTATATTTTAGCTAGATCACGAATGGCAGACTTCTTACCAAAAGTTTGATAAGTAACAATGGATGCAATGTGTTCACTCCCAAATCTTTTTTGCGCATACAAAATTACATCATCTCGTTTATCATCTGGAAAATCCATATCGATATCAGGCATCGATGCGCGTTCAGGATTTAAAAATCTTTCAAAGAGTAAATCATAATGAATCGGATCGACTTCAGTAATACCTAAAACATAAGCAACTAAGGATCCAGCAACACTTCCACGTCCTGGACCAACATAAATATGATGTGTTTTTGCATATTTAATAATGTCATACACAACAAGAAAATAATCTTCAAATCCTAATGAAAAAATGACGGATAATTCAAACTTAAGCCGTGATTGATACTCTTCATTAAGCACTTTATCTTTGTTTTTAAAACGTTTTTCAAGACCGACAAATGCGAGTGACTCTAAGTATTCTTTAGAAGTTACACCTTCATCTAAAGGAATTTGAGGTAACTTGAACTTAGGAAACTTTAAATCAAATTGGTGGTGACTAATAAATGCTTCCATATGACTCTGAAGTTCTGGATACGATTGATAGATGGTTTTTAGTTCTTGTTGAGAAAGAAGATGAAATCTTCCTTCTTTTATTGAATGATTTCCAATTTGATGGAGATTTTTTGACATCGTAAGATCAGTATCATTCACATGATGACTAAGATGTACTAAAATCGCAGGTATGAGATATTCTTGACTCAATTTTAGATGCAAAGACTTGTAAAATGTGTCATCATCATCTGATTGAAACGAGACCCCTATTAAAAAATGTCTAAATATATTTTTAAAAGCAAGCACAAGTGATTCATAACGATCTTCATCATACACATTGTTCACGCGATATAGCGTGACACTTAATCCCTCTTGATAGCGCTCTAAAATTTCTAAAGAGACATGTTGATCTTGCATCAGTTGATTGATTAAAATTAAATATTGATACCCAGTTTGATTCATCACCCCAAGAAACACATCATACTCAATATCTTCATGGTGAATCATGATGTGTTGCGTTACAATTGGATGTAGGTTATGTTTTTTAGCAGTTTCAAAAAAAGACAACAACCCATGAAGATTTTCATCTGCCAAGATAACGGTTTTAAATTGTCTACTCTTCGTTTCTTTGATGATGGATTCAATTGTAAGTGTGCTTTTCAAAAATGAAAAGACACTTTGAATTCCTAAATAACTCAATATGACAACTCCATAACAAAAAAGTGCAGGCGCACTTTTTTAAAGTTTTGCAAATGCCTCACCAAAAACGACACATAATTCGTCATCTTCTTCAGTGGGTGTATAGTTCACTATCAATCCTTTTTGGAATAAATTTGCACCTGTTAATTTAAGTTGATTTTCCCATAATGTCATCCATTCACCTTCGCCCCACCCATAAGAACCAAAAAGGCCAACATGTTTACCAGCGATTAAACCTGTAATTTCTTCAAAAAAAGGTTCAAATTCAGTGTCCTCTAATTCATCTTCACCCATAGAAGGACATCCTAATAAAATTTTATTATAGTTAGAAACTTCAGATGGATCAACTTCATCAACGGTTGCCATTTTAACAACTAAATGATTGTTTTCTAATCCTTCTTTAATTTTTTCAGCCATCATCTCAGTATTTCCTGTGCCGCTCCAATAGACTATTAATACATCTGCCATGATTTAATTCTCCTCATTGTGATCGCTAGAATCATTATAAATGAATTGTTGGTGTTTGTCAAAGCGGTCAACTGAGAAATATGTCTTTAAAACAAAACTAATGATAAGTCCAATAATCATCGTTGTGATGATTGGTAAATATTGCTGAAATATGCGTTGCATTTGAGGTTTTTCTATCGTTACCAACGTTGTAATGACTTGATGGTTTCCAGATACATCAAAAATTATAAACCTCACTTCATATATCCCTGGACTGTGATGTAATTTTTCATCATAATAGATGTGGATATTTTCTAATTTTGAAGATGGTACATCGAGTGCCTCATATAAATTCATTGGCTCTCCCAAAATAAAATTGAGATTTTTACTTGTCACTTCAAGTTCATATAAAACATCTATTAAAACATCTAGTTTAATCGTAGTAGAGGTTAAAGAGGCATCTGAAACATGATATAAAACTTCGTATTTACCGACTTTTCCGAATTCAATATTATGAGAAATCACCACATCGGCTACAACAAGTGGAGTTACATTATCAACTACATATTCTATGAAAGATATCAAATCGAGAGACAAAACTTGAACATCGATTGTAACAGTTGTGGTTTTTAATAGAATTTCTGGAGGAATAATATCAACGATCAGAACATCAATCACTTTTTTAGAAGTATTTCCACTTGGATCTGTTGCGATAACTTCAATTTCATACATTCCTATACTTTCGTAATCAATATGGCTGTCTTCTATAAAAATGTCAAGTTCTTTAAGTGTTGCGTAATTATCTTTAATCTTGATTCTTTCTATATAGTTTGGTGCTTTAAAATCAGTAATGATAAGTGCATCTATAATTTTTATTTCAGGAGAAGTTAAATCAACAACCTCAGCATAAAACAAATATGTTGCTTCATTTTTTGAACGATCTTTGACCATCACTTCAACACTATATATTCCAAGTTTTTCTAAGTTGAGTTGATGTTGATATTTAATTTCTAAATGAATGAAGTCATCATGGTTGTCTTCAATATTAAAATACATCGCCCATGGATCTATCTCTTTAAAAACTTCAAATATTAAAGCTTTCGAAATGGTCACAAGTGGCGGTTTTGTATCTTTAACCATCACTTTAAGCGTTTTCGAAGTGATATTATTAGATTGATCTTTAATGGTATATGTCATACTATACTGTCCTATTGTATTGATTAAAAGATCACTTTGAATATTAACTTCTGATGGTTTGAGTTCATCATAATTGTCATAAACATCAACAATATATTGATATAAATCAATAAGGTGTAAGGGTGTATGTACCTCTATGACTGGAACATATGAAATGAGGATGAGTTCAGGTTGTGTTGTGTCAACAATGGTGAGTGTTGTTTCTAAACATAGTGTATTTAAACTTTGATCACTTGCGCAAATCTCTATAAAATACGTACCAAGTTGAGTAAAATCTACTGACTTTGTATTTAAGTTTACGGTCATATTTTTGTCATGATTATCTTTTAAAATCACAAACTCATCTAAGTCGAGTTTCGAATGAACTTCGATGACGATTTCTTTTTTCAAAGTGATTTCAGGCGGTTCAAAATCTAAGACGCTGACATAAAACGTGTGTTTGGTCTCATTAAGAGAGACATCTTTCACACTTACTGTTAAAGGGTAAATACCTACTCGATTTAAATTGACTTCAGATTCAAATATGTAGATTTGAAGTAATTGAAGTGAATCATAGTTATCATTAAATGTGAATGCCTTTAAAAATTGAACTTTCTCTCCAACCTCAAAAATAAGATCAAATTTTAATGAGACTGTTGGTGGAATATCATCATACACTGAAAAAGTAATCGTGACTGTTTGACTGATGTTGTAATCTGGTGCATGTGCACGATATTTAATATAAAATGACTTCACTTCTTTAGTATGTAATACCGATAAAAATGTTCGTTCAACCCCGCGTTCATAAATGATTCTTGCATGTTCAATGGGTTGACCACCTTTCATTACTTTTGCGTAAGGTAATTCGACATAGTCATTTGGATTTGCGCCTAAAGGCATTTCAATCACGGTATTATAAAATTCTAATGTCTCATGATGATCTTGACTCAATAATAACCCTAATAATAACAAAAACATGTTTCCTCCTTAACATATATTAGATGGAAACATGTTTTTTACTTATGTTTTTAACCAATCTTCAATCAGACCTTGTTGACTAAAAAATTGATTTTTATAAAGTTGATAATAATGACCTTTTTTAGCAATGAGCTCTTCATGCGTGCCTTTTTCAATGATTTTTCCCATTTCTAGCATCACAATGATATCTGCTTCAACAATCGTTGATAATCTGTGAGCAACAATAAAACTTGTTCTGTCTTTTAAGATTGTTTTCGTTGCCTCTTGAATGATAAGTTCAGACTCTGAATCAATTGAGGAGGTTGCTTCATCTAAAATTAAAATACGTGGGTTTGCAATGAGTGCTCTTGCAAAAGAAATTAATTGTTTTTGTCCAATCGATAATAAATTCCCGCCTTCGCCAACTTCACTATCATATCCTTTTTCAAGCGTCATAACAAATGGATGGAGTCCAATCGCTTTAGACGCCTCAATGACTTCTTCATCCGTCGCATCTAAACGTCCATATAAAATGTTTTCTTTGATACTTGTTGAAAATAATTGCGGACTTTGAAGGACATAACCAAGTTGTTGATGTAACCACTGAAGACTTCTGTCTCTGTAGTCCTTTCCATCAATTTCAATACTTCCACTTTTTGGCTCATAAAATCTAGATAACAAATTAATCAGAGTTGTTTTACCAGATCCAGTGTGACCCACTAAAGCAACACTTTGACCTTTTTTAACATCTAAATTAAAATGATCTAAGATGATTTCATCTTCTTTATAGTAAAACGTTAAATCTTTGAAAGAAACTTGTCCTTGAATCGTTTCCCAGTTTTCTTTTTTTGTGTGCAGTAATGATCCATATACATTTTCAACTTCTTTTTTATCAACGATTTCTGGTTGCGTTTCAATGAGTTCAACAATACGTTCAGCAGATGCTTGCGCATTTTGTAAATCCGCAATTTTTTCTGAAATCACAAGCATAGGTTCAAAAAAGTTAATGGTATACGCAATAATAAGTTGTAGCGTCCCAACTGTAATGATTTGATCTAGTACAGCAATACTTCCTGTTACCATCGTTACTGAAACTGCGACATATGCAATCACAAGTAATAACGATGTGTATACAGCTGAAAGCATAATTGATTTAATACCTGCACGTTTTAAATTCCCAGTTGATTGATAAAAGTCAGTGAAATTTTCTGTTTCAATCACTAAACTTTTGGTTGTTTTTGCGCCTAAAAAGGCTTCACTAAATTGTGCGGTGACATGGGAATTATGTTTTTTTGATAAACGTTCTTGCGTTAAAATTCTTTTTCTAAAAAACTGAGAAATCAAAAACATAATCGGAATAATCGTAACAATAATCAGTCCTAAGCGAATGTTGGTAGCAAGTAAAGCAACTGTAATAAAGACCATGGAAAATAACGCCCAAAGCATATCTAGTAAACCCCATGATATGACTTCAGATAACCTGGAAGCATCAGATGTCATGCGTGCCATCACCCAGCCTTGAGGTGTTTTATCAAAATAACTAAAGGATAATCGTTGTAAGTTATCAAAGGCTTGTCTTCTCAGTTCATGTGATACCGTTGCTTCAATTAAAATGGCTTGTTTGATAAATGCCCAAACGAGAAGTCCAAATCCAATTGCAACAAGGACACTCACAATAATAAATGGAAGAAGTGTCTCCATGTTTTTTTCAATGAAAAAAACATCAATCGCATATCTATTAAGCTGAGGAAAAATAATGTCTAAAACAGTAATCCCAGCCATGAATAACCCTAATTTAACTAAATGAGATTTATTTTGAAAAACGATATCAATGACACGCTTCCAAGTAGAAAGTTGGACTTTTTTTAATCCATCAAATTCATCTTGCATCTTCGTCACCTCCTCCTAATGTTTTAAGGAAGTCTTCTTCAAGTTTACCTTGTATTTTCCAAAGTTCTTGATAAAGTCCAGCTTGTTTTGATAGTGTTTCATGATTACCAACTGCCTGAACAACACCTTGATCTATGACGATGATTTTATCTGCTTCTTTTGCAGTTGTCATACGGTGTGTAATAATAAGTGTGGTTTGTTTTTTATTCATTTTTGATAATGCTTCACGAATCAAAAGATCGGTTTGTGTATCGACTGCTGAAAGTGCATCATCAAAAATCAAAACGGGTTTTTCAGAAACCAAGACGCGTGCGATTGCAACACGTTGTTTTTGACCACCAGATAATGTTGTTCCTTTTTCTCCTACAAGCGTATCATAACCTTGCTGGAACGTTTTAATATCTTTTTCAAGGGAAGCCGCTTGCGCTGCCATCATAATTTTTGAACGGTCTGCTTTTCTATTGGCAATCGCGATATTATCATACACAGTTTTAGAAAATAAGAATGGTTCTTGTAAGACCACACCTAAATGTGAGCGTAAATATGTTTTTTCTATATCTCTTAGTTCAACACTATCTAGATAGATATGACCAGATTGATATTCATACATTCGCATGAGCATATTCATCAGTGTGGATTTACCACTACCAGTTCGTCCTATAAATGCAACCGTTTCACCTGGTAAAATTTCAAAACTTAAATCTTTGAATAATATATTTTCAGTATCATCAAATTTAAAGCTGACATGTTCAAAAACAAGATGACCTTTTATTTCAGGTGTCATTGTTCCGTTTTTTACATATTCGGTTTCTAAATTCAAAATCTCATAAATACGTTTGGATGCAGCAAGTGCTTTCGCATAATCATTCAAAATATGTCCTAATCCTCGAATCGGCCAAATAAGCATCCCTACAAGTCCTAAAGCTGCTGCAATTTGAGCAGCATCCATTTGATTTTGATTCATAAAATAAATCCCTAAACCAATCACAAGGACGTATTGAGAAATACCAATAAAATCCATGGTACCCCAAAATTTAGACACAATTTTACCTGTTCTTAATCGCATGTCTCTGTGATGATCATTTTTAATACGTAACTTTTCGATTTCATATGCTTCATTACCAAATGCACGAACAATACGTGCACTTGATAAGTTTTCTTGAATGACTGTCATCATTTTTGATTCAGCTTCTTCAACATCGTGATACATTTTATCGTTTTTTCTAAAATATAATACTGATGCAATCCCAACAAAAGGAATAATTGTAAGTAAAATAATTGTGAGTGTGCCGTTAAGTACGTAAAGTTGATACGCTCCAAATACAAGTGTGGATTGTAAGAAAATCATGTCCATTAACGTTCTTGATAAAAAATTGACTGAGGTTTCGATATCAGAAGTCGAACGTTGAATTAAATCTCCAGAATCTGAATTGTTATGGAATTTATATGGTAATTTTTGAATGTGTTCATACATCTTAAGTCTTAAATTTTGTCCCATCGTATGGCGGACAAATCCTCGTATTGATAATTCAATGAATCTAAATAAGAAGCGAACAACTTGTAGCGCCATCAAAATAATAGCAACATATAAAACCTCATTTAAAAACGAATCTGCAGACTCAAAAAACCGGATAAAAATCTCCGGTAAATTGACCTGATTATAAACTTCTGTATCACCAATACCTGGTTGTTCTAAAAGTCTTTTTAAGACATATTGTGTAAAAAGTGGAATCATAGAATACGTGATTCTACTAAAAATAAGTAAGATGATCGCAAGGAGAATATAATGATATAATCCTTTACCTAATTTAATTAATTGTTTTAACCTCATGTTTTTGTCCTGTAAGATCGCTCTTACCCATCTAAAAAAACTTAACTACGTTGCATTTGACTGGTATACAAATATAGTTGTTTATATGTTCTTGCAGCATCCTTATAATAATTCAATTTATTAAAAAATTGATACGCCTCTTGATGCAAAAAATGCATCGTAAGATAATCATATTTAATTAAAGATTGTTTTAAAACATATGTTTTAAAGAAATCTTCTGTAATAGAGAGGTCATTTAACATTAAGATTTTAAAATATTGAATGACAATATGACTTTGATTGAAAAATGATGTTTGTAATGATTGAAATGCATCATCTTTCTTCAAATACGCAAGGATGACTGAAATAATATCTTTTGTTTTTTCAAACTGTTCTAAACGATATGATTGAAAATAATAACTGACATACTGCTTTGAAACTACATCAAGTGGTTTTAATTCAAAATCAAGTGATGTCATTTGTTGGCGTCTGTCTACGTAGTTTTTAACCTTTTTAATTTTATCATAAATTCCTAAAGTTAATGCGAGTTCAAATACTTTTTCACTATGATGCATAATTAAGTAATCTTTATGGGTGTGAACCCCAATTTCTACAAATAATTCATGAAGTAGAATGTGTTGTAAATCACTGTGAACAAGTGATTGTAATGTTGGCACAATCATATCATATGCTTCTTGATAATACCCATGTTTGATTGCATTGATTGCATACGCATACAATACAATAAAAAATGCAACATCATCATATAAATCAAAAAACGTAAATAATGATTGTAATTCAAACCCTTTGATTTCAAAGATAAAGACATGTGTGAATAACTCATGCCATAAACCCATATGATCAGGATATGTTTTAAAAGATTGTATGAGTTTTAAATCTTTTTCTTCTTTATATATTAAATAATTTAAGCATGTATTGACATGGTCATTGAATGTATCGATCACTGTTAATTCTTCATTGAGATCGAATCTTTCTTTAAGTAAGTGAAAATATTTAGGAGAGGGTTCTAATAAACTATTTTCAATTTTTGATAAATAGGAGATGCTGCAAATATCTTCTGCACTTTCTTCAAGTGTCATGTTGCGTTCAATTCTTTTTCTTTTGATTGCAGCTCCAAAAGACTGATACTTTGATTCCATCAAATGTTTTCTTTGTTTGATGAAATGCTTCATTGTAAAAACATTGAATTCCATAGGGAATACTCCTTTATTTTTTAATTCTATTTTATAAAGGGTATCCATTTAAAATCCATCATTTTTTTTCTAAAATTAAGTTTTTTTTAATTTTTAGTCTTTTTTGGATACACACACATGTCATAAAGTGGACATGTGTTGCACTGTGGATTTTTAGCAGTACAGTGATATCTTCCAAAAAATATGAGTTGATGATGAAGTTTTGTCCAATGCTCTTTTGGAAATTTTTTCATTAATTTTTGTTCTACAACAAGCACACTATCTGTTTTTTTAGCGAGTCTTAACCGTTTAGACACTCTGTCTACGTGCGTGTCAACAGCGAGTGCAGGTATATTAAATGCATTACTTAATACAACGTTTGCAGTTTTTCTTCCAACCCCAGGTAACGCTTCTAAAGAGGCACGATCTGAGGGTACGTCTCCATGAAACTTTTCAACTAATTCTTTTGCAAGTGCAATGATATTTTTAGCTTTATTGTGATATAAGCCAATGGATTGAATGAAAGGTTTCACCTCATCAACATCTGCTTTTGAGAGTGCATGCGCATCAGGAAATTGATGAAATAATGCTGGTGTGACTTTATTTACTGCTTTATCTGTTGTTTGAGCACTCAGGGCAACTGCAACAAGTAATTGGAAATGACTTTGATGATCAAGTTCAACATGAGCATTTGGAAACATCGACTCTAATGTTGATAAAATGATATCAATTTTATTCATTTCATCGCCTTATACAAATCGTCAAGTGCTTGATCTACTTTTTCATCAACAACAACTTTTGGCATGTTTTTAGAAATCATTATCATTTTTTCAATGTTTTTTAATGAAACACGATCGTTAAGTTGCTCAATGATGTCACTTAATGATTCTAATGTTACTTGATGCGTTTCGATTAAGAGTCTAAGTGTTTGAAGTTCTGAAGAAGTTAAAAGTCGATTAAGTTTTTGTTCCAACAACACAATCAATTTTTTTAAACCTTCATCATTTGGTTTTGATTTAATAAGTTCTTTTGTATCAATAAGGTGTTCAAGTTTAGAAAATAAACCATCTAAATGAAATAACTCTTTTGCTTTAGATTGGGCTTGATCATCTAAGTAAGTGTGTAAATACGTTTTTGTTATAAGCGCATCAATGATTGCACCTAAATCTTTTTGAACAATTGTAATACGTTTTTGTAAAGTACTCAGTGAAAAAGAATTTCTTTTTTTATAAATATCAAGCAAACCAAAAATAACCATCATTTCATCTGAATTGAGATCGAGTTCTTTATGATGTATGTAAATGAGTTGTTCAAAAACGATGGATTGTGACTCAAAGAGTTTCTTTAATTTCATAATTCCCTTTTTCTAAAGCATCTTTTGCTGCAAATTGTTCAGCTTCTTTTTTTGTTGAACCTTCACCATATCCTAAATTAATCACACGGTCTAATTTGACAGAAACTTTAAAATGCTTTTGGTGTGCAGGTCCGCTTTCTTCTAACACATGGTAACTAATATTACGTTTATCACCACTTTGAATAAGTTCTTGAAGCATCGACTTATAATCTTTAAGAACATGTGTTTCTTTAATATGTGGAATCACGATACGTGAAAATACTTTTTCAACTTCTAAAAAACCCAAGTCTAAGTAAATGGCTGCAAGTAATGCTTCAAATGCATCCGCAATCATCGCATCATTTGCTCCTTTTTGCCTTTCACCTTTACCAAGACGCATATATGTTTTTAAATTGATGTGTGTGGCATATAAAACAAGTGCTTCTTCTGAGACTGCTTTTGCTTTTCGTTTTGACATTTCTCCTTCATTTTCATCTAACTGATGAAATAAATGATGCGTCATAAGTAAGCCTAAAACAGCATCTCCTAAAAATTCAAGTCGTTCGTTTTTTAATGTTTGATGCTCATTAGCATACGATGAGTGTGTAAGTGCACGTTCATATAATTCGATATTATTAGGTTGAATGTTCAGTGTATCAAATAGTGCTTTCATTATTTTCTTGATATGCATCAAGTGCATCTTTCACTTTTTGTATAACTTGAGCTTCAGCCATTTCTTTTGCTTGACGAATTGCATTTTTAAATGCAAAGCCATCTGAAGACCCGTGTGCTTTAATCACAATATGATCAAATCCCATCAATAATGCCCCACCAATTTCTGAGGCATCCAATGATTTTTTAAGATTTTTAAGTGCTTTTCTCATGAAAATCGCACCTATGATAGAAAATAGACTCGATTTAATTTCACGTTTTAACACCATCGACATCCCTTTTGCGGTACCTTCCATGGTTTTCATGACGATGTTTCCTGTAAAACCATCTGTTAAAAAGATATCAGCTTCTGAGGTGACCACATCTTTAGGTTCCATGTTGCCATAAAAGTTTAAAGTTGGATGGGTTTTTAATAAGTTATACACCTCAACATCAAATTCACGACCTTTTTTATCTTCGGTACCAATGTTAATGAGTGCCACTGTTGGTTTGTCTCTTTTTAAAACTTCTTTCACGACAACAGAAGCATACATCGCAAACTCTACTAGATGTTCAGGTTTAAAATCAGTGTTCGCACCACCATCTAATAAGACTCTTCCTTTTTGATCATAAGAAGGTATGATTGGTGCAATTGCAACACGTTTCATATGTTTCATACGACGAATGATAAAATGACCACCGACAACAACTGCTTGAGTTGGTCCAGCTGTTACAAATCCATCGGCATGTCCATCTTTAACATATTGCATCGCCATGAACATCGACATCTCTTTGTTGGTTCGATAGACTTTAATGACATCTTTTTCAGCCATGCCTAACGCATATGGCGTATGGATGATTTTTAGTCTTTCATGTGGTTTTAAAAATGGTGCCATTTTATCTTGATCACCAAATATCGTTACCTCAATGTTTTGATAAGCTTGAAGTGCTTGCATGACACCTTCACATATTGGTTTTGGTGCCGCATCGCCACCCATCCCATCGACTGAAATTCTTATCATTTCCATCACCTTCTTTCATTTTTAATTATAACATATAACGCTTTTCAAACGCTCTTATCTTTGTTTTTCACTTCATAGTAAACATGATACGCCTCTTGTATCAATGGTAAGTCTTCGATGTAGTCAATATGCTTAAAAGGTGGTTGTCCACTTTGTATAAGACCTAACATATCGCCAGGACCTCTTGTATATAAATCATGTTCACTAATTTCAAAACCACTCGATGTATTTTCTAAAACGACAAATCGTTGATCTTGAGGTTTTTTTGAGATGAGATAACAGATACCTTTTAATTGGCCTCTTCCAAGTCGACCTCTTAATTGATGAAGTTGAGATAATCCAAAATATTCAGCTTCTAAAATTAGCATAAACGTTGCTGTTTTTATATCAACACCTACTTCAATCATTTGTGTCGAGATCAAAATGCCTTTGTTTTGTTTTCTAAACGTATCCATAACTCGTTGTTGTTCTAATTTTGACATTTGCCCATGTAAAACATACACATCTTCTTGAAATCTCTCTTTAAAAACATGATAGGTATGCATGATATTATACGTCACTTTATCGCTATCTATGGCAGGAACAACTACAAAGATATGTTGATGATGTTCTAGTGCGAGTTGCAGTTGGTCCATGATCATGAAAAGTGCATCATAAGAGACACTAATGGTTTTAATGGTTTGTTTTCCTTTGGGTTGCGAATGAAGTGTATATATTTTTGCATCCCCTAATATACTTCTAAGTAATGTTCTTGGAATCGGAGTTGCAGTTAGATACATCACATCTTGATCTAATGCTTTTTCAATGAGATTTTTTCTAATGTCAACGCCAAACTTTTGTTGCTCATCAATGATAACTAGTCCGAGTTTATGAAATGAAAGGGAGGGAGACGCTAAGATATGTGTTCCAATAATAAGATCAACTTGACCTTGTGCAATGTCATTTTCAACTTCTTTTTTAAGTTCAATGGTAGAAGTAATTAACGTGACTTTGATTTCTTTAAATAGTGATCTAACCGTATCTAGATGTTGTCTTGCAAGAATTTCTGTCGGTACCATAAATGCAACTTGATAACCTTGCGCGATATAATAAGAGGCAATTAGCAAAGAAACGACTGTTTTTCCTGAACCGACATCACCTTGAATAAGATGTTTAAGTGGAACATCATCTTTTGCATCTTTTAAAACATTTAAAATGATACTTTCTTGATCTTCTGTGAGTTGAAATGGAAGACTTAATGATTGATCTTTGATTGAAAATGGTTGATTAAAATGAAGGTGTTGTCTTTTCTTTTGTTTTGAAACACCTTCAAAAAGATGAAACAATTCTTCAAGTTTAAATCGCTTTAATGAAACTTCAACTTCCTCTTCGTTTTTAGGAAAGTGAATTCCTTGATAAGCTTGATGGATTGGGATGATCTTAAGTTTGTCTAAAACTTCTTTAGAAATGGTTTCTTTAATAGGCAATTCTAGTAATGCTTTTAAAATGTTTTGAAATCTATAATTGGGAACATCGTTTAAATCATAATCCGCAACCATTTGATTTTCTAATCGAACTGGTTTGAGTTGTGATACAATAAATATCTTTTTTTTAACATCAAAATTTCCTTTTACAAGATACGATGCGCCAACTTCTAAAACATGTTTTAAATAAGGTTGTTGATAGGCAACACACGACAAAATTTGACCTTCTACTTCTAATTTAAAACTTATTTTAAGTACTTGGTGACGTGATAAAAGAGGAGGTTTCATTAACTTCCCCTTTTTAATATGCTCGATATCATCTAAAAAATAGTTAACATATCTTTTAGGAAATATTTGTAGGATATGGTCACTACTTGTAACACCATGGCGTTGAAGTGCTTCTAATGTTTTAGGTCCAACACCTTTGATGTCTTTAATGTTGATTGTCATACATCCTTTGAAGTAAATACATATCTGCAAGGACACATGCGACTGTATTTTCTATCACGATACCTGCGCGTCTCGCAATAGCAACATCGTGTCTTCCGTTTGCTTTTAGTGGTTCAATTGTACCTTCATTAAATTGATAGGTTTCTTGAGTTTTTTGTATGGATGATGTTGGTTTAACGAAAACATGAATGACTAATGGATTCCCATTAGAAATGCCTCCAGTCACACCACCGCTATGGTTGGTTTTTGTTGTTCCTAAATCATCTATAATCACATCATTAAAAGCACTGCCTTTCGCTTCTAATAAATCAAGCGTATCTCCAAAGCTTACAAGCTTCACCGCTGGAATTGACATGAGAAGTTGGGTGATGATTGCATCTAATTTATAAAACATCGGTTCACCGAGTCCTACGGGAACATGATCGATGGTAAGTTTAATCATCCCACCAACAGAATCACCTTCGTCTCCGATTGACGTTAAATACGCGTCAAATTCATTAGGATCTTTACATGCTCCTAATGAAACAAGCTCATGTTTCATCGTAAAAGGAATCATCATTTTAGCAACTGAACCCGCTGCAACAAGGGCTGCTGTTAATCGTCCTGAAAAACGACCTCCACCTCTGTAGTCATGAAATCCATTATACTTTTTCATAGCAACAAAATCGGCATGACCAGGTCTAGGATGTGTTTTTAAATGTTCGTAATCTTTTGAAATGACATCTTTATTTTCAATCATGATATGAACAGGTGACCCAGTAGCAACTCCAGAAAATACACCTGATGTGATCTTAAAATCATCTTTTTCTTGTCTTGCTGTTGTTCCTATTGCACCCGGACGTCTTAATGTTAAATCGTCTTGAATGCGTTTTTCATCAATTTTAGTACCAGGTAACACACCATCAACAACAACACCAATCGCATCTTGATGGGATTCACCATATAATGTCACTTGAAATATTTTTCCAAAAGTATTCATTTATAATACTCCTTTCATCTTTTCAACGAGGATTTCTACATGTTTGATTTTTTGATTTAAAAATAATTCAAAACTTTGTATCGCTTGAAAAATTAACATGAGTTTTCCATCATAAGCATGTTTACCTAATGACATCACATTCGTTTCTTGATGATACATCAAATCAATGACTACTTCAGGTTGACACCCTTGGTCTTTTAAACGAGAGATGAATACCTCATCAAAATCATGACTTGTTGCTTGAATGATGATGTTACATTTAAGAAGTGCATCATCGCTATAATTCTTTTCAATTGGTGAAATAGACTCTTTAAGTGAGTTTGACCTTTTGAATATGGTAGGTGTGATGAGTTGATTTTGACATACATGATACACGGATTTTGCAGCACCACCATTTCCTAAAATACAGATATGTTGATGGTTTAAGATAATAGAAGCATGTCTTAGTAATTGGTAAAACCCATAAGCATCGGTGTTATCTCCGATCACTTTTTGATCCCTTACATAAATAGTATTGACGGATCCAATTTTTTTAGCAGTTTCTGTGAGTTCATCACAAAAATCCATCACAACTTCTTTGTAGGGTTTCGTAACTTGAAGTCCATCTAGTAAGCCCTCTTTAAGAAGCAGAATATAGTTGTTGATTTCATCTTTTTCAATATCAAAAAGGTCATAAGAAAGTTCAATTCCTGTATGTTCTTTTATGAGTTTAAAGATCATTGGTGACTTACTATAACTAATATCTTTTCCTAATAATCCAAATTTCATTTTTGATAATCCTTAGAAACACGCATGAGTGTCTCAAAAAGTTCTATGATATAAGGCTCAAGCGTTTTATTGTGAAGCTGGTCTTTGACACGTGAAAACACAATCGCTTCTCTATTGGTATCTAAGACATGGATATGATTGTGTTTTTTTAACTCCCCAATGTCTTTTACAAGCGCCATGCGTGATTCAAACAGTGCAATGATTTGATCATCAATAGCATCAATTTTTGATCTTAACGTTTCAAGATTCATGAATATGTCCTCCTAAAGACTTGAATACATCATAAAATTCAGGATATGATTTTCTAACTGCTTCTGCTTGCGTTAATGTAATAGTTCCCTCTGCTCGTATGGAAGCGATAGCGATTGCCATTGCGATGCGGTGATCATCTTCACTCGATAGGATGATATTACCTTTAAATGAACGAACGCCTTCAATTTCTAATATATGATTTTCATATATGGTTTTCACGCCTAATTGATTAAGAATATGAAGCATAGTTTGAAGTCGATCAGATTCTTTATACTTGAGTCTTTCAACATTAGAAAACCGAGTTTTTCCTTTTGATAATGCTGCAAGTATCATAAGGATTGGTCCTAAATCAGGAATGTCTTTTAAATCGATGTGAATACCTGAAGTATCCGATGGTGATGAGAAAATCCCTTCTTCAAACCATGTGAGATTCCCACCCATTTCAAGAAGAATATCAATGATTTTTTGATCACCTTGTTTAGAATGTGGTTGGATTCCTTTTACATAAATCTGTTTTCCAATAAGACCTGCGACTAAAAAAAATGCTGCTTGTGAGTAATCACCCTCAATCGTGATTGAAGAAGCTTGATACTGTTGACCTTGAGTAATGAGATAAGAATTGTTATGTTTCGTTACTACAACACCAAAATGTTTCATGACGTCAATCGTCATCTCGATATAAGATTCTGATGTGATTTCATTCATCACCTTGATTTCAACATCTTTATTTAAAAGTGGACTCATCATTAATAACCCTGATATAAATTGGGAGCTTTTAGAACCATCGACATGAAAGATTTGTTCTTTGATGGGACCACTCACTTCAATTTGTTCATGATTGAGCCGCTTCAATTGATTTTCAAATAATGTTTCATAAACATCTAATGGACGTTCAAATAACCTTTTAATACCACTAAAAATTACACGATCAAATAACGCCATCGCAATTGGAATGAGCATACGAAGTGTTGACCCTGACGCGTAACAATGAATCGGTGTTTGATCATATATCCACTGTTCTGTCTCTACAACATGATTGTTTATGGTGACGCCAAAATGTTTCAAAGCTTCTTGAGTAGCATATACATCTTCAGAATATGGCATATTGATGATTTGAGAGCACCCTTTTGCAAGACTTGAAACAATAAGTGCACGATGTGCATACGATTTAGAGGTAATAATTTCAAGTTCACCTGTCAGTGGTGTTGGTTTAAATACAAGTGTTTTCATAATCGGTGAATAACAGGTATACCGATATCTTTAATACAAACAAATCGTAACCCATCTTTCCGTTGTTTTTTATCCATACGCATATACGTTTCATAAACAGAAACATCTTCAATGTTAACATCTAATAACTGATACTTATGAAGGATATGACGTACCTCATCTTTTAAATATGGTGATGTGATATTGAGCTCAATTCCTTTTTCTATCGCATATAACATGCCATGACTAATGGCTTCACCATGTTTGATACCTTTATAGTTCGTGTGTTTTTCAATAGCATGTCCAAGTGTATGACCGAAATTTAAAAACATACGTTCATTGTTTTCAAAAGGGTCTTTTTTTACAATATCTATTTTGACTTTTAAAGCTTTAGAAATCACTTCAATACGATCATGATCGTTTAGTTTTAATAATTCAAACAAGGTTTTATCTCCAATAAGAGCAGCTTTTATGATCTCGGCATACCCATTATTAAGTTCTCTTTTTGATAATGTCGTTAAAAACTTTAAATGAATAAATACATATGTTGGTTCATAAAATTGACCAATTAAGTTTTTACCTTGTTTTGTATTAATCCCTACTTTAGAGCCAATTGAACTATCTACCATCGAAAGAAGGGTGGTTGGAACTTGGATCAAATCAATTCCGCGTAGTAAGGTAGATGCAACAAACCCTGTAAGGTCACCGACAACACCACCACCTAACGCAACAATGACATCATCTCTTTTGATATGTTGACTTAAAAAGTCATCACACACCTTTTCATACGTTTCAAGGGATTTTGACGTTTCGCCAGGTTGAATGATATGTATATAAACGTCAAATTTCTTTTTTAAACGCATGAAAACATCGTTATGTAAGTCATATACATGTGTATCTGAAACAACAAAAACACGTGAATACTCACGTAACTTTTCATAAAGAGGTAAAAAATCTCCTTTAGAAAGTTGAATGTCATAATTGAGATCATGAAGGGTCATGTTCAAATGCCTTTCTTTTTTCACGAGATGTTTTAAGTAGCTCCTCTAATGTTTTGGTATCTTGATTGATAATTGCATCTTCGATTTTTAAAAGTTGTTCTTTAAATTTTTGAATTGCCTCTAATAAATATGTTTGATTACTTAAAAAAAGTTCCGACCAAAGGGTTTCGTTAATATGAGCAATACGAGTTAAATCTCTAAATGAGTCACCAGTAAACTCACGTGAAACATCTTCATGTCCAAGCATCAAACTTACCGCGATGACGTGTGTAAGTTGAGAAGTGTATGCAATCATTTGATCATGTTTTTCTGCAGATATTTTAGTGATGGTTTTAAATCCTAATTGTTTTCCGATAATTTCTAAAAGTTCATAATCTGAGAGGGTTGCACGATTGGATTCAATAATTAAAAAGTGATTGTTTAAAAACATATTT
>Ga0222714_10001278_pt1 | contig 28415 bp, 19 predicted proteins | sample C33_3DmetaG_FD_165048 | JGI IMG/M metagenome (GOLD analysis project Ga0222714, IMG submission 165048) | Estuarine water microbial communities from San Francisco Bay, California, United States - C33_3D | ecosystem: Environmental > Aquatic > Marine > Unclassified | place: USA: California... | reverse complement strand
CGCCTGTAGAATACGATCAGCCTCTCTTCTTGGTTGATCCTTCTTAAGACGAATACCATGTTTAAAAAGATTTTGATCGCCAACCGCGGCGAGATTGCATTGCGCATCATTCGCACCTGCAAGGAAATGGGTATCAAAACCGTGGCTGTATACTCTACGGCCGATCGCGACAGTCTGCATGTGCGATTTGCTGATGAAGCGGTTTGCATCGGTTCTGCGCAAAGCCGCGACAGTTACTTGAACATGCCCCGCATTTTGGCCGCAGCCGAAGTGACCAATGCCGATGCTATTCACCCTGGCTATGGATTCTTGAGTGAAAACGCCAAGTTTTCAGCATTGTGCCGTGATCACGGCATCAAGTTCATTGGTGCAACTCCTGAGCAAATCGACCAGATGGGCGATAAGAGCAACGCGAAAGACACCATGAAGAAAGCCGGTGTGCCCACCATTCCCGGTTCAGACGGATTGTTGGATAGCGTTGATCAAGCCAAATCCTTGGCCAAGGAGATGGGTTATCCTGTCATCATCAAAGCCACGGCCGGTGGCGGTGGACGAGGCATGCGCATCATTTGGGCCGATGAGGAAGTAGAAAATGCTTGGAACAGTGCCAAACAAGAAGCCGGTGCTGCATTTGGCAACGATGGCCTCTACATGGAGAAATACATCGAGGAGCCACGCCACATTGAAATTCAAATTGCCGGTGACCAATACGGTACCGTTTGTCATTTGTCTGAGCGCGATTGTTCCATACAGCGTCGTCACCAAAAGCTATTGGAAGAAACGCCTTCGCCTTTCATGACCGATGAACTTCGCGAAAAGATGGGAGAGGCGGCCAAAGCGGCAGCTAAAATCATTCAATATGAAGGCGTAGGAACGGTTGAATTCTTGGTTGACAAGCATCGCAACTTCTACTTCATGGAGATGAATACCCGCATTCAAGTGGAGCATCCCGTTACCGAAGAGGTTATCAATTACGATTTGGTGAAGGAACAAATCCTTATAGCTGCCGGTGTGCCCATTTCGGGAACTGATTATTTGCCCACTAAAGCGGCGATTGAGTGCCGAATCAACGCCGAAGATATCTACAACAATTTCCGTCCATCACCCGGTAAGATTCAGGTATTGCACAAGCCAGGAGGTCACGGAGTGCGCGTGGATAGCCACATTTACGCAGGCTATAGCATTCCTCCTTATTACGATTCTATGATTGCCAAACTCATCGTTTCGGCTCAGACGCGTGAAGAGGCCATTGTGAAAATGGAGCGAGCCCTGCAGGAATTCATCATCGAGGGCATTCACACCACCATTCCCTTGCAATTGCAATTGATGCGGGATCCCGACTTTAGGGCCGGTAACTTCACCACCAAGTTCATGGAGACCTTTAAGATTCAATAAAAAAAGCCGCTGGAAAGCGGCTGTTTTTTGGCCATGTGGTCTTTGGATTATGGGGTTTTGAAACGAACGCCGCTGGCTCGAAATACCACGGTTTTCTGGCTGCTGTCTGTTTCTTGGTTGACTTGAAATGTGCCTGAGCAGTACAAGTCGGCTTTTTTCAAGTTCGTGGGCACGCTAATGCCTTCTTCGAAATCAACGTGCAAAGCGCGCAAAGGACCTTCTGCGCTATTCTCAAAGGCCTCCAGGGCTTTCACAGTGTTTGGCTCCAATTCATAGCTGAACCAACATCCCTCAGATTGGCAAACCTCTTGGGTGCGACCGAATACCACAGCCTTTTCTTGGCCGTTTTTAATGAAATCAAGCAGCGCGGCATCGATGCGCTGCGCATCTTGGTCGTTCACAACTGCACCTTGTTGTACGTGATTATTTTGGCAGGCGCCAAGCATAATGCCCGCAGCCATGCCTAGCAAAAGCAGGGTTTTGTTCATGCCACAAAGATAGCGAACCCTCAAGGGTAGAGCAGGTAAGGTTTGCGTCTGAGAGTAAAGGCTTCCAGTTGGGGCTCGAATGAGGCTTGTATTTCCCACAGTTCATCGCCCCGCTCAATGGCCTCGCGCAACGAACTGGTTCCTGCCAATTTGGTTAAAAAAGAATTGAAGAAAATGGCTTTCTGCTCAGTTGTTGCCAGGCGATAGGGATTGATTAAAAATTGAAGCATCAAAACGGGTTTGTCGTGCACCATATCGGCGTAATGCTGCAAATTGACTCCGTAGCAGAGTTTTCCTTCATAAGGGGGGTGAACGGCTTTGCCTGGAATGCTTTTGGGAGTAAAGGTATAGCGGTAGCCGTCTTCGGGCTTCAACCAGGGTGCGCCATAACATTCAAAAGGATGTGAGGTGCCACGCCCCATGCTGAGGCAGGTGCCTTCCAGTAAGCCTAAACTGGGGTAGAGGTAAATGGAGGTTTGGGTAGGCAAATTCGGGCTAGGAGGAATGGGTAGGATGTACTCGTCGCTGCGCTTCCAGCCGGCTAGAGGAATGACGTGTAAGTCGCATCGCAAAGGGCTGATCGATGATTTGGGCAGGCCCAGCCATCCTTCATGGTTGATCATTTGGGCCAATTCTCCCAAGGTCATTCCATGAACCAAGGGTATGGGATGCAGGCCCACCATGCTGCTAATGCCAGAATCAAGCATGGGTCCAGCCATGTAAAATCCGTTGGGATTGGGTCGGTCCAAAATCCAGAGCGGTTTGCCTTGTTCAGCGCAGGCTTGCATGCAATAGTGCAGGGTGCTGAGGTAAGTGTAGAAGCGAACCCCTACATCTTGTATGTCGAATACCAGGGCATCTACATCGGCCAAATCTTGCGGGCTGGGCTTGAAATGGCTGCCATACAGGGAAACCAGGGGTAAGCCTGTAGCAGAATCTTTGCCGCTAGCCACGTGTTCACCAGCGGCGGCATGGCCTCTAAAACCGTGTTCAGGCGAAAATACCTTCACGACTCGAATGCCTCCACGTAAAAAGCTGTCGACCAGGTGCAGTGAGCCCAATTGAGAAGTTTGATTCGCGACCACTCCAATGCGCAGGTTCGACAGGCTGGTCCAATATAGCTCGGTGCGCTCAGCTCCCAATTTTAGGGTTGTGGGAGAAGCCACACTTTCTTCTGAGTGCTGACTCCTAGTGGTTATGGCTTGCCCGTGGCATCCTTGTGAAAAAAACAAGGACAGCACAAGGAGGCAGACCCCCTGTGCGTTACCTTTGAGTTGTGCGATGAATTGGCCTTGGTACATAGCTAAACGCTTCCTTACAAAGGAAAAGAAAAGCTTTTCCAGGCGTGTGGTGATTTTATCCATATTGGCAGTGGCCTTGAGCGCAGCAACGGTCTTGTTGTCTGTGTTTGCTCTGCATGGCTTTCAGCAAACCATAAGCCAAAAAGTATCTGAGTTGCAGGGTGATTACATGATCGACGACCCGGCCAACGTAGAGGGGGCCGAATGGAAAGCGCTGCCCGATGTTCAAGCCCATTTGATACGACGAGCCGTGCAGCAATCAGGCTTGGACTGGATGTTAGAGCCTGTCGCGCAGCGTGCTTGCATAGCCAAAAGCCAGGGTGAAGTAGAAGGCGTTATGGCCCGAGGGCTTTCTCAGCAAGCCATTCTTCGGCTGAAAAGCGATGCTGATACCACTCGATTGGCCTTGTATTTGTCCAAAAGCTTGGCCACTCGCTTGAATGTGCAAGAAGGCGATGCTGTATCCCTGCTTTTCTTTGAATCGGGCAAGGGCAGGGCAAGGGCACGCAGATACCCTGTAGGGGGCTTTCTCAGCCAAGGCTTGGATGAATTTGATCAGCATAGCGTCGTGGTTCCCTTGGAAGCATTGAAAACCCTGATGCCAGAGGGGCATACGGTGAGCCGATGGGAATTGCGAGCTCCGGCTGCTGTTTCGACAGAAGAACAAGAGCGCTCGGTTTCCCTAATTCAATCTGAGTTGCCTCCAGGACTGTTGCGTATATCGAGCGTAGAAACTCAGAATCGAGCCTTATACGATTGGCTACGCGTTTTGGATACCAATTTGTGGGTAATGTTGGTCCTGATGATTGCGGTCGCCGTGATTGCCTTATCTACGACTTTGTTGATTCTCATGTTTGAGCAAACATCCTTGGTGGGGCTTTTACAAGCGTTAGGGGCCCATAAAGCCGCTATTCAGCAGGTTTTCTGGTGGCAAGGCTTGGGCATTGCCCTAGCGGGCTTGATCATGGGGAATGCACTGGCATTTGGATTGGCTTGGGCCCAGAATCACTTTCAGTGGATCCAATTGGATGCCGAACAGTACTTCATCGATGCGGTGGTGTTTTCAACCTCGGTTTCGACGGCCCTGTGGGTCAATGTTATTTCGCTGGTCTTGTGCATGCTGCTCATGCTATTTCCCATTCGCTTTGTTCGCAAGATGAGCGTGAGCAGCGCATTGCGTTACGAATAAAAAAGGCCCCGATTTCGGGGCCTTTCGATTAAGCGTCAATGTTCGCGTACTTGGCATTCGCTTCGATGAATTCCCTTCTGGGGGGGACATCATCTCCCATGAGCATGGAGAAAATACGGTCTGCTTCAGCGGCGCTATCGAGCGTTACTCGTTTCAAGGCCCGACGAGCAGGATCCATGGTTGTTTCCCATAGCTGCTCGGCATTCATTTCGCCCAAACCTTTGTATCGCTGAACGTGCACGCTCTCTTCGCGGCCTCCACCGGCCAATTCCTTGATGATGCCGTCGCGTTCGTCATCGGTCCAGCAATAACGGCTTTCTTTGCCCTTTTTCACTTGATACAGAGGGGGCGTTGCAATGTACACATACCCGCTCTCGATCAAGCGTTTCATGTATCGGAAGAACAAGGTCAGAATCAAGGTTCGAATGTGGCTTCCGTCTACGTCTGCGTCTGTCATGATGACGATTTTATGGTAACGCAAATTGTCCAATTTGAGCTCTTTGTTTCCCTCATCGTCGGTGCCAATGTGCACGCCCAGCGCCGTGAACATGTTGCGAACTTCTTCGTTGTCGTAAATCTTGTGTTCCAGCGCTTTTTCCACGTTGAGGATTTTACCGCGAAGCGGCAAAATGGCTTGGAACTCTCGGTCGCGACCTTGTTTGGCGGTACCACCGGCTGAATCACCCTCTACCAAGAAGATTTCGCAAACTTTGGGGTCTGTTTTGGAGCAGTCGCTCAATTTGCCGGGAAGGCCCATTCCGCTCATGGCGCCTTTGCGCTGCACCATGTCACGGGCTTTGCGCGCGGCAGCACGGGCTTGGGCAGCAAGCACCACCTTATCTACGATGATTTTGGCCTCTTTGGGGTTCTCTTGCAAGAAGTTTTCGAGCATTTCGCCAACGGTAGAGTCTACGGCACCGCTGACTTCGTTGTTGCCCAACTTGGTTTTGGTCTGGCCCTCAAACTGAGGCTCGGCCACCTTAACGGAAATTACGCCGGTAAGGCCTTCACGAAAATCTTCTCCATTGATTTCAACCTTCACCTTGTCCAGCAACTTTTCGCGCTCGGCATAGGCTTTCAAAGTCCTAGTAAGGGCTCGTCTAAAGCCAGCCACGTGGGTTCCCCCTTCAATCGTGTTGATGTTGTTGACATATGAATGCAGGTTCTCGGTGTAACCCGTGTTGTATTGAAAGGCTATTTCTACGGGAATGCCGTATTTGTCGCTTTCGCAATAAACGGGGTTGGGAATGAGCTTTTCGCGGGTGCCATCGACATAGGTTACAAACTCCAATAGTCCACCTTCAGAGAAGTAGGCCTCGCTGCGAAAAGAACCGTCCTCCAACGTTTCGCGCTCATCGGTCAAGGTCAAGTGAATGCCTTTGTTCAAGAACGAAAGCTCGCGAAGGCGTTTTTGCAAAGTCTCAAAGTGGTATTCGGTTGCTTGGAAGATGCTCCCATCGGGGTAAAAGGTAACTTCCGTTCCCCTGTCATTGGTCTCACCAGCTACGCGAACGTCATATTTGGGTTTGCCGCAAGAGTATTCCTGTTCCCAAATCTTGCCCTCACGAAAAACACGAGCGTGCAACAAAATTGACAGCGCGTTTACGCAGCTTACACCTACACCGTGCAAGCCTCCAGAAACCTTGTAGGTGTCTTTGTCAAACTTACCACCGGCGTGCAAGACGGTCATGACCACCTCAAGCGCGCTTTTGCCCTCTTTGGGGTGAATGCCGGTGGGAATTCCACGGCCGTCATCGCGCACTCGAATTCCGTTATCGGGTAAAATCGAAACTTGTATGGATTTGCAGTGACCGGCCAGGGCTTCGTCAATGGAGTTGTCGACTACCTCATAGACCAAGTGGTGCAAACCTTTGGGTCCAATGTCTCCAATGTACATGGCTGGGCGCTTTCGCACAGCTTCCAATCCTTCGAGTACCTGGATATTATCGGCTCCGTAATTTCCTTTGTTTTCGTTGCTCATTTCGTTGCTCTAACAGTATCCCGTAAAGATACACCAGGGCTTGCATGGCAGCGGCTCAAGAACACCGCATTTTTCCACATGTTAGCCACGAAAAGGCTTGTTTGGAGGCCTTTACAGAAGGGCAGGGAGCAATCCCGATTGGAAGAGCAGGGCCACTTCCGATTGCCGATAGGCCGCCCAGGCATCCCACTGGCTGATGGCACTTTGAACAAAGCGAGACTCTCGGGTATTCAAAATGAAAAATTGCACGTCTCCCGCTTGGAATTTTTCCCACTCAGCTTCGTAGAGTTTTTGCAGGGATTCGGCCTGCTGAGCGCTCCATCGATAGGCTTCTTGGTATCGATCAACCCCTTGGGAAAGGGCCAGTTGCTTGGCCAAAACATCGCGTTGTTTTTGATCGTACTGCCAGCTCAATTGTGCCAATTCAGTGCGGGCACTTTGGATTTGTCCCCGGGCTGAACGCAAGAATAATGGGCTTTGAAAGTATAGTCCAAATCGCTGGTTGTCTGGAGTTTGAAGGCTGTTAGGGAAGCTGTTCCAGTTCGAACCCAACCATTGGTATTTGAGGTCAAGTTGGGGCAACATTTCGTTGCGCCAATACTTCAATTCCCAGTTCTTGCTATCTATTTTGAGTTGGGCCAATGCCAACTGCGGATGCAAGTTGTACCAAGTCGAATCTGAGCTGATTTGATTGCGCACGAGGTCAACCCAATTTGACAATTGGTCCAAGTGTTGGCTTTCAGGTTCTGCATCATCGCGAAGCAAATAGGGTACATCGTTGATCCATAAGTGACGAGAAAGCATGATGCGCCCTTTGGCCTCTTTGTAAGAGTATTCAGCTTGTTTGGATGCATAGGCCGCGAATTGGGAAAAGGCTTCTAGCGTATCGAGCGCATTGCAGCTGCCCTGTTCAAACAAGATGCGCATGCCTTCTAAGCGATTTTGGCTCAGGGTTAGAGCCAAATTGGCTTGCTGCAATTGCTCCCAAGATTGGGTCCAATCGATGTAATCCAAAAAAACTTCACTCAGCAGGGAGTTGATTTGATCGTTTCGCTCCCAAGCACTAGCGGCCTGCGCAATTTTCGCTTTTTGCAAGCCGGTTCGTCGGTAATCGGTAACCAAATCTCGAAGCAAGGGCATGGAGAGGCCCTGGTAATAAAAACCTTGATCAGGGGTCGATTGTGCGGGGTTGGCAGCATCTCCAAGCATGCGTTCAAATCCCGATTCCCATGCTACGGCCCAACGGGTGTAGGATTGCAATTGCCATTGTTCACCCTCGTAATACGGTTTTCCCCCCAAGGTTTTGGATACCTGACTCCATTGAATTTGGGGGTCAAAGGCCCCACGGGCCGTTTGCAAAGTGGCTGCCCCAATCTGCGTCTCGGCTTTTGCTGCTTTCGCCAAGGGGTGCTCCTGCAGAATCCAATTCACCAAGGTGCCCAATCGCAAGCTGCTATCGGATTGAGCGAAAGCAGGGTAGGCGTAAATGGCCAACATCAGGACGGCCCAAACCTTACTTTTTTTCATTCGATTGGGGTTTGATCCGTTTGTTGTGGTAGAAATCGGCAGGAAAACCGTTCAGTTGACGCCACAGCTCATACCACAAGGGCACACGTTTGAGCAACATGTAAGACCGAACACCCACACCCACTTTCAAACCTTTGGGCCAAAGACGATCGCCCGCTGGTTTAACCAAAATGCGGTATAAGCCATTTTCTGAGGGCATGTTGTCTTGTCCATACACTTCGGCCTTGAAAGTACCACTTGAGAGGTCGGGCCATCCGCTGAAAACCAAGGTAGGCCAACCATCGAAAGCACACATGAGAAAAACACCGGTGTCGACCAATGGCATGTCGGTAGGAGACAAGAACAATTCAGCCCCCAAATCAGCCGAACCTGGAACAATGGTACAAAGTATTTCACCTTCTTTCAGGTTCTCGCCCAAGCCACTGGCTAAGGTTTGGGTGATATACCCGTCTTGAGGGGCCGTGATGGTGTAAAAACCATTGCGAATCTCATAGTTGCTCAAGGTGTTGCGCAATTTACTGATATCAGCCTCGGTCTCCATTTGGCTGGAAATGGCCGTGAACCGATCACCCTCTAATTTGGAGAGCTTTTCTGCGTATTCCGCTTGCAAATTTCCTCGCTCCAGATTGGCCATTCTCAAGCCATTTTCGGCGATGTTTAGGTCGGCTCTCTTGGAAAGCTGTTTGGCAATCGTTTCTTGCCATTTGACCCGGCGGTTTTCAAGCTCCAAGGGACTTTTAAGGTTTCGAAGGGCCAAAATGGAATCCCGTTGAAACTGTTGATAGGCGATTTTCTCGGCGATCATCAAGGCGTCCAATTCGGCTTGAGCGGCCTGAATTTTCATGCGCTCTTGTTCGATTTTGGCGGCTGCTTTTTCTACGCTTTGATCTCGGCTAATCTCCATTTGCCGAATCTGGTTATTGATGGCCAAGATTTTGGACCCGTAGCTCAACAAAGAGGTTTCCTTGGCTTCGATTTGAAGGCCTGTTTGATCAATCAGTCCAGGATCCAAGTATTCGCTTTTAACCTCGCCCAAAATGGCCAAGGTGTCTCCTTGGTGCACCCAATCGCCTTCTTTGACTCTCCAAGATTCAATTTTACCTGCAATGAGGGTTTGCACGCGCTGAGGTCTGTGTTCGGGCCTAAGGGCAATCACCGTTCCTTGAACTTGCAGATTCTGCACCCACGGCAAGAATAGAAAACCCGCGAAAATTAAAAATCCAATGGCCAACTTTCGGCCCATGCGCCGAGAAGTCCAGGTGCTATCGCTGAATACAAAACGGTTCACAGTTCGCGTCCCTCCACAACTTTCAAGAATGGGTCTTTGTTGGGTTTTTCCAAAGAGCGAATGGCCATGATTTTTTCAAAGCCAATGTTCAAGTCATACAAGCTTTCTACGCTCATGATGAGTTTTTCGATGCTCGTCAATAAGGTGATTACAACGATTTCTGCAGCCAAGAACTGCCCTAAACTGATTTTTTGGTCTACCAACAACAAGCTCCCCAATACCAACATAAGGCCCACTAAAAACACGCGCATGATGACGGCTATGATGCTTTGGTTATACAAAACCGCGAAATGCCGCCTTTTCCAATTGGCATAATCTTCAATGGAGTCATCGATTTGCTGGGTGAGGGTAGATTCTTCTTCAGGACTCTTGGCTTTGCTGAGTTCCCTCAAGCCCTGCGCAGTATCGAATTTCGCATGGCTCTCATTTCGAGCCGTATCCAAGCCCCGTTTCCAGGTGAATTTCAGTGTGACGAAAATGATGAAAAAGACCAATGCCCCAAAGAATAAGAAAACAGGGTGGTACAAACTCAAAACCAACAACCCGAACAAAATTTGAAGAGAGTGTACTGTGAAATCTACGAGCAGTTTATTCAGGGATTTTTGAACGGTGATGACATCCAAGAAATACGCCGTTTTGGATTCGAAATCTTCACCGCTGGTTTCTTGGCGTTTGGCCAGAATGCGTTGCTTGAATTGAAGAGCGATGCGTACGAATAACTTTCGTTGAATGCTATCCAAAATGCTCAACTGAGCCAATTTGGAAACTCCACCTAAGGCTACAGCTGCCACAATGATGGTGATCAGGACCACCCAGCTGGTACTCAAACGACCGGCCATGACCAAGCCCACTATGGCTTGGATGCCAAGGGGAAGGGCCAATGAAATCAGGCCTGATAATGCGGCATAAGTGTATAGAAAACGAAGGTTTCTGCGCTCTTTGCGAAGCAAAGCAAACCACGAATTAAAAGCGGGTATGAAATCGCCGCTGTGATTTTGATTAATGGCAGGCATTTAAATTGGAACAAATCTAAATTATGAAAGTTTAGCGACTCAAGAGCAGCTGTCACAAAACGGTCACTTTCCTCGGCCTTGAATCATGATTAACGCAGTGTAAATCATGATTTTGATGTCCAAGCCGAGGCTCATGTTTTCCAAATAGAGGATATCAAATTGCATGCGTTTGATCATTTCTTCCACGTTTTCGGCATACCCATATTTGACTTGACCCCAACTGGTAATGCCCGGTCTAACCCGGTGAATTCGGCGATAAATTGGGGCAGATGCTGCAATCTGTTCGGCGAAGTATAGGCGTTCAGGCCTTGGACCCACGAGGCTCATTTGCCCGAGTAGCACATTGGCGAACTGGGGCAACTCATCCAAGCGGGTACGGCGCAAGAAAATACCCGTTTTGGTTCGCCGGTCATCGTGGTCATGGCTGAGTTGTGGAGTGCCCGACTCGGCATGGTTTTTCATGCTCCTGAACTTGATGATTTTAAAGGGTTTGCCCCGGTATCCCAAACGCTCTTGAAGAAAAAAGACGGGCCCCGGGCTGTCCAATTTTACGGCGATACCAATGATCAAAAACAGAGGACTCAAGATCAGCAAGGCCAAAGCGCTGACCGCTACATCGATGGCCCTTTTGACCGATTTCTGCCAATGGGGCATGACTTCGAAGTCGATTTCTGCCAGCATGGCTCCTAATATGTTGTTCATCTTCGCCATGCCCAAGACCAAGTGATAGGAGTCGGGTTGAACCTTGACGTGAACGGGTTCGTTTTGAACTTGGTCGATGATGCCCGTTAACAATGGGGCTGATTCTGTTTCTGGGCAAAGAATGATTTCCTCTATGCAGAGTGCATGAATGTGCTCTGACAGGGTATGGCAAGGACCCAGGTGACGGCATCGTTCATTGAGAGAAGGATCGATTTCGGCATCCATGGAAATGAATCCCTGAATGATGAATCCCTCGGCTTGTTTGGCATTTTGAATTTCTTCAAAAAGTTGCAGGGCTTTCGGTCCATTCCCTACAAGAAGGGTAGGGTATCCCCATTTACGACCTTGGACATGTTTGATGGTTCGGGTGGTCCATGCCAATCGAAAGACCAAGGTGAATCCTACATGCAATCCCAAGAGAACGGCTCCAGACCAATAATAATCATGAAAGTCTGATACACTGTCGTCCAGAATCAAGGCAAAAAACAAGAAAACTACCCCAAGGATGGAGGCGACCAAGGTGCTCTCCAATTCGCGCAGTCTGGAACGACGAAAAATGTGGTTGTAATAACCCAAAAGGTGGTAAAGTACAATCCAGAACAGGGGGACAGCGACGAGGCCTATGGCCAGTTTGATATCGGCATTCACGGGAATTTGATACCCGTGCTTGACGGCTTCTACGAAGTTCTTTCGGTATAAAAACAAACCCAACCAGCTCAAGCTGGCGGCTACCCAATCCAGCAGAAGATGTATGGCAACTTGTTTGCGCGCCGAAGGGTGAAAGTTCTTTTGGGAGTTCATCAATTCAAGTAACTCAAACGAATGTTATCCAAAGCAAACCCCAAGGAACCGGTTTCGCTGTTTAATTTGTCGGCGCTGAACAATATTTGAAACTCAGTATCAGGCGCTTGACCTGATACCTCATAGACCAAATTGCAATAGAATCGCTTCCATTGATTGCCGGTTTTGTTCAAAAGCAGATAGGGGACGTAACTCGAATTTCCCGCTGACTTACGGCGCAGCGCCAGTTGAACAGGGACGTCGCAACGAATGTCGAATTCCAAGAAAATTTCCGTTCCGTCTTTGGGCCAACCCATGAAATTTCTGAAGGATCCCAAATCGATTTTTTTGGTGGTGTCACTGTCTTCAAAATCAACCCGATACACCCATGTGCTAGCCCCTCGCAGTGTTTCTTGAGCCATATAGGCCGTATCGCCTTTTTGACGAGATAAGGGCACCAAGGTGCTCGATTGGTCTTCGAAATCTTCTTGCCAGTCAATTTGGGCATTGGATTTGAATCGAAAAGCCGCCGAGAGGTGGGTTTCTTTGGTGGCCTCCAACAAAACGCTTGTATCGAGGGTATTGAGGGTTCGAAACACGGTGAATTGGGAGGAGGCCCCGTTGATGCGAATCATGGGATTGATGCTCAAAGCCACAAGGCCACTTTTGAGTATGGGGATTCGGGCTGGGAATAAAAAATTGCCTATGAATTCTTGATTGGCAAATACTTGCACCCCGGCGATGTCATGCGAGCCATTGCCTTGGTCCTGTTGGCAAACAATGCGGGTAGAATCAATGATCAAATACGCAGGAATAGGGCTGGTCTCGGCCTTTTGACAAGAAGAACAAGTCATGCCAAGGATCATTCCAATAAGAGACAACAGGGGAAGTCTGCGCATTCTGACAAAAATAGGCCTTGAGGGCCAAGTCCAAAAGCTATACTTCGTGGTATTTGCGCTGAACCCGCTCTGAAATCCAATCGCAGAGCTGACGGCTAGCAATGAGTTGTTCGAGTTGAGTGTTCGGGCTTAATCCCAATCGGCAATTCTCATGGAAATTGCGCAGTTCCATCTTCCAAGAATCAAAGGGCATGATGTGTCGGGGGATTTCTGAAAACTCAGCGACCTGAGAATCAGAAGGGTCCCATTGACCGTCTAGATCCAATTGGGGTTGGTTTTCAGGGTTGCTGGGTCTGAATTCGGCGATTTCTTGGCGGCTAAAATCCAAATGGTAAAGCCGATCTGCTTGGAAAATGCGCAACTTATGGGTGCCGGGTTCAATGGCCCTGCCCAGTGAAATATGGGCCACCGCATCGTTGTCAAACTCCAAATGGATGTTGAGCAGGTCAGGGTTGTCTCCAAACAAAAACAAGGGCCGGGCCATAACTTGACGAATGTTGCTGCCAATGCTGCGTTGGATCAAGTCGAATTCTTGAGCCAATTGTTCGAACAACCAAGCTGAGAATTGACCGGGTTTTGGCGCGCCGCAATGCTTTTCCAATCGAAGAAAACGAGGCTTGCGTATGTATTGCAAAGCTGAAGTAAACAGCGGCTTGTTGAACAAAACATGGCCAAATTGCAAGGTGCCTTGTGCCTCTGCACGCCAATTTTCCAATTGTTCCAACTCGTCCAAACCCCAAGGTCTGAAACCGTCGATGAACAGGGATTTGCCCATTTTAATGAAATGGCCTAGCCATTCACTTTGAACGTGCTTGACATGACGATCAATGAAAAACACGTCGGCTTTATTGGCCAGTTCAAAACTGTGCATCAATCCGCCTAGCATGTCGACGTTAGAGGCATCATCGGGGTCAAAAAAGCCTACGAGCGTGTACTCGGGCATCTGCTCAAGCAAATGCTGGTAGATGTGGGCTTTTTTCGCTGAACCTAAAACGATAGCACGAAGGGTTTCGGTCATATCAATACCTTTGCGGCCATACAAAGGTGTTTGCTTCCACTAAGAAGTGAAACGTTGCCTTTTTAACACTTGTTCAAAACGTGAAAGCTATGGAAGATACCCTCGTGCATCAAGGCCAACGCCGCAAATTGGTGCAAGAATTGTTGCAAAAAGGCATTGAAAATCAAGAAGTTTTGAATGCGATTGCACGGGTTCCTCGTCATTGGTTTTTCCCTCAAGACTTCCAGTCGTTTGCCTACCGCGATGCCGCATTTCCCATCGATCATGGGCAGACCATCTCTCAGCCCCTCACGGTAGCTCAGCAAACGCAGTGGCTGGCTTTGCCCCGCGGTTCTAAAGTACTGGAGGTGGGTACAGGAAGCGGTTACCAGGCTGCCGTATTGCTGGAAATGGGGTATGAAGTGTATACGATTGAATACATTAAGCCATTGCTCGAAAAAGCCATGCGCGTTTTGACTCAATCCAACGGGAATATTCGCGCCTTTCACGGTGACGGATCCAGGGGATTGGAAAAGCACGGGCCTTACGACGGCATTGTTGTTACGGCCGGTGCGCCGGTTGTTCCGCAAAACTTAATTACGCAATTGAAGGTAGGAGGTAAGTTGGTGGTGCCCGTCGGGAGCGACCCCCAAAATTTGAGCATGATGAGATTGACACGCAAGGCCAACGGGAGTGCAAGCGAAGAAGTGTTGGGGGCGGCCAAATTCGTGCCCCTCAAAGGTCAATTTGGATTTGAGCCTTAGCCGGCATTCATGATTTCCTCGATTTCTTCGGTTTCGATTGCGAAATCCTGCATCAAATCGATGGTACCTTCAGCTGTCAAGACTACGTCGTTTTCAATGCGCACACCGATGCCCTCTTCTCGAATGTAGATGCCCGGTTCAATGGTCAACACTGAACCCTGCGGAATGGGTTCAAAGCGGTGCATGACATCGTGTACATCCAATCCCAAATGGTGGCTCGTGCCGTGCATGTAATACTTCATGAACGCCTTAGGGTTGGATTTTAATTCTTCTTTAGTCAACAAGCCTATTTCAACCAATTTTTCACTCATAAATAAGCAAACTTCGGCATGGTAATCGGGTAGGGTTTTGCCCGCTTTCAATGCGGTTCTGGCAAACTTGTGAACGTCCAGAACGGCGTTGTAAACTTGTTTTTGTCGGGGACTAAATCGCCCGTTGACGGGTATGCAACGCGTCAGGTCTCCATTGTAATTTCCGTATTCGGCGCCAAAGTCAAGCAGCAGCAACTCGCCATCTTTGCAGGATTTGTTGTTTTCTATATAATGCAGCACACATGCGCTTGCTCCGCTTGCGATGATGGGATCAAAAGCGAATCCTTTGCTGCGGTTTCTCACGAATTCATGCAGCAGCTCAGCCTCGATTTCGTATTCCATAACACCGGGTTTTATGAATTTCAACAAGCGATCGAATCCCTTTTTGGTGATGGCCACGGCCTCTTTCAATTGCTGAATTTCATGACTCTCTTTGACCATTCGAAGGCGCGCTAAGATTGGGGCGCTTCGCTCTTTTTTATGCAGCGGATATTTCTCGATGATTTGCTGTGAAAAACGCAATCCTGCATAACTCACTTTGTTGCTGAATCGATCATTTTCGTTTAAATTCAAATAAATATTTTCAGCCATCAACATGACGGCGTGAATCGTCTGCCAAAATTCGTGGTACCAAAAAACATGGCTGACTCCAGATGCCGCTGAGGCCTCATTGGGCGTGAGCCTTGCACCGTCCCAAATGGCAATTTGTTCGCTGGTTTCTTTGATGAATAGAACTTCCCGAAACATGGGATTGGGGCAATCTGGGAAAATAGCGAGAATAGTATCTTCTTGGTCTATTCCACACAGATAAAATAAATCGCTGTTCTGGCGAAAGCTGAAATAGGCATCCCCGTTTCTGGGCATTTCGTCGTTCGAATGGAACAAGGCTACGGAGCCAGGCTTTAGCGATTGAGCCAATTTGGCTCGGTTTGCGACAAAAAGTTCAGCAGGGGGGAGTTGGTACTTCATCGTTCTTGCAAAATAAGGTCTTCGTTTTTCCTGAAAAAAGTTATTTTTGAGGCAACGCGCTTGCGTGAGGCGTTGTCTAAATCTAAGAAACCACTCAAATTAACCCTATGAGGAAACTAATACTTTCACTTTTTATTGCACTTTCGGCCCTGATTCCGGGTAAGACGTTGGCATCTCACATGATGGGAGCTGACATGTCTTACAAATGTTTGGGAAACGGCAAGTACAAGATTACAGCGAAGATTTACCGCGATTGCCGGGGTATTTCCTTCAACAGTCCCTCGTTCCTGGCCTATGGTGGAACCAACGGCGGTAACGGTTGCGGCTCCTACAACATGAGCATCAGTCGTACCGGTATTCGAGACGTTACACCTCGATGCTCTACAGCAAGCAAACCATGTAACCCCCAAAACACCTATGGTACGGGTGAAGGTATTGAGGAGCACACCTATGAGGTAACGGTTGATTTCACTAAATCCCCCTTAAGTAATTTCGTCGGCAAGAGTTCTTGTTGCGAAGTTTCATTTGCCATTGGTCAGTGTTGCCGTAACGGTGCCATTACTACCGGTCCATCTGGAAACGACTTCTGGACCACTTGTATGATCAACATCTGCAACATCAAAAAGACCACAAACAAATGCAACAGTTCGCCTCAGTTGAGTAACGAACCCATTGGTTTCTTGTGTTGCAACCAAGCTTATTATTTCAACAACGGTGCGATTGATACCGTTGATTTCGATTCTTTCTCGTACAAATTGGTTCCCGGTTTGCGCAGTTTGCCAAGCGGTTCTGTGAATTACTCGTCACCCTTTGACTACAAGTACTTCATGACCCCTTATTGCATTCCTCCTACCACCATTAAATGTACTCCCAACCCCAAGACCAAGCCTCCTAGAGGTATGTTCTTCGATACAGGTACGGGTGACTTGATTTTCACTCCAACCAAATGCGATGAGGTGGGTATTTGCGTAATTGAAATCACCGAATGGCGAAAAGATTCGGCGACGGGCAACTATTTAGTCATTGGAAGGACCCGCCGAGATATGCAGTTGATTGTGAAAGACGACTGTGGTTACAACAAAGCGCCTACCATTTCAGGACCTGTCAGCAATAAGGTGTGTGAAGGAGAGAAAATCTGCTTCACTATCAAAGGGGAAGACGAGACCTTTACTCCTTACCAAACCGTTCCCGATACCGTTCAAATGAAGTGGAACAAGGGTATTCCAGGGGCAACCTTTACCATCAAGAACCCCACCGCTCGAGAGAAAGATGCTGAATTCTGTTGGACACCGGCCGTAGGTATGGCATCAGATGTTGCATATTCCTTTACGGTAACGGCCACAGACGATCACTGTCCTAAGCCCTCTCAGGCCATTCGCGGTTTCAAGGTTAAGGTAAACCCCCGTGCGTTCTCTGAGCGCTACTATACGGTCTTGAAGTGCGGTAAGTTTGCCTTCCACGCCAAGGGAGCAGATGGTTTCAAGGGCATTCCGACCTTCAAATGGAGCGTTCGCGACAGTTTGGGTCAAAGTGAGATTTATTATTCTACCAAGCAATACGATACGATGACCTTCTACCAAGGGGGTAAATACATCTTCGTGCACACGGTGAACAATTCAGACAACTGCCCAACCATTTACCGCGATACAGTGATCATTCCCGATCCTCCCAAGGTTATTTTGGCTACAGCAGACACTTTTGCTTGCCATGGGTCTACGATGAACATTTATCCTATCGTATTGAATGCCAAGCCTACCTATTCTTACTACTGGTCACGAGTGCCTGTTTTGAGTAAAACCAAAGACACGGTAACGGGCATTACTACCTTGACCCCCAATTGGTTGGCTATCAATCACATTAGTGGCGATACCGGTACTTCTTTGAGTGTGCCCAACATCGTTAGAGACTCCATCATTCACATCAAGATGACCGATGGCGATGGATGTATCTTCTTCGATACCATGAACATCTATCTCAAGCCCTTGCCATTGCTCAACATTGGCCCCGACCAGCGCATTTGTACGTACGAGAGCGTGGTGTTGGATGCGGGTCACAACGACACGGTGAAGTACTTGTGGAGCACCATGGACACGACCCAAAAGATCGAGATCAACGTAGCGGGTAAATACTCGGTGCGCGTGACAGAGACCAAGTGGTTGTGCCAGAAGTGGGATACGATGGAGCTGTTTGTCAACGACACGGTCATCGCCAATGCGGGACCTGACGTGACGATCTGCCACTTGAAGAGCACCTTGCTGGCGGCCCAGCACGCCCCTGTGAACCGCACGGCGAGCTACACCTGGTACGATTTGACCGGTGCCAAGACCTTGGGTAGCGACATGGGTTACACGGTATCACCGAAGAACACGAATACCCCGGGCCAACCCGCTCAGAACTTCTACTACCGCTTGTATGCGAGTGTGACCCAAGGGGGCCATACCTGCGAAGACGACGATACGGTGAAGGTGAAGGTGAATACACTTCCCTTTGTGAAGTGGGATCCCAAGCCCTTGAAGGCCCAGTGCTACGACTACGGTGACATTGAGTTGAACAACTTCTTCAACCGCGGCAAAGAGACCGGCGTGCGCATGTGGGCGGGTTCTTTGTGGAAGCCGAACAACATGATCGACAGCATTCTGCCCGATCGCCACTTGTTCAAGACCACCTTGTTGGACAACAACTTGCTTCAGAACGGCAACAACCTGCAGATGAAGGTATACGGCTGGTACAAAGACACGAACGGCTGTATCAACATCGACTCAGTGGTTCAGCGCATCAACGGCAACCCCGTGGTGGTGCTGGATACGCTATCATACTGCCAAGACTTGGGTGAAGCCCTGATGGACAATAGCATGATTCGCCCCAAGGTAAAAGTGGGTGTGAAGTTGGATTGGTCGGTGTTGGATTACCCCAACGGCGTAGACCCCAGCAGCATTTTGGTGAATAACAACCCCTGGGGTACCCCCGATTGGCGCTTCAAGTTTGGAGACCCCACCGAAGACTATTACCAGGGTCAGTATAAGTTCCAGCTCTGCGTGGAAGACCAATTGACGGGCTGCCGCACTTGTGATTCTACGATCATTGACATTGTAGCCGAACCTACGGTGAAGGTGAAGTCACCCGACCCTGTCTGCGTGAACTGGAAGTTGATGGAATTGTACGATTACATCACAGTCAACGGCGTTCAAGCCCAAGACGGCGACGGTTCCTTGTACGAGATCATCGAGTACAACTACAACCGCAACGACCCGAAGGTGAATAACACCAATTTGATTGGCGGTCACCAGTTCCTTCCTGCCTTTGGAACGGGTACCTGGTACATACGCTACAGCAACGCGGGAACGGGTTGCTTGAAGCAAGACAGTTTCTACATCTACGTAAACGATACGCCCGATGCGGTGATGCAGCCCCCCATTACGGTGTGCAGCAGCTTGGGTGATTTGGACTTGACCACCCGCGTGGACAAGGCGAACACGAAGCCTGCCTCTGCGGTAGGGGTGTGGAGCGGCCCGAACGTGAACTCAGCAACCAGCAAGTTTACGCCGGTTACCAACAAGACGGCCAACATCGAAGGCCCCCGCATCTTGACCTATGTGCTGACCGATAACAACGGTTGTACCGATACAGAATCCTACAACGTGTTTGTACGAACCCAGCCCGAGGTGCAGATCACCACGCAAAAGCCGGCTCAGGCCTGCGAACGCACTCCGTTTGCGATACAGAGCAGCAGCTTGTTCAGCGATGGCAAAGTGACTTGGACGCGCTTGAACGGCTCAGACGGTTCGATCGACAATGCGGCATCCGAGAACATCAGCTACCAGCATGGCTTGCAGGATAGCGCGAACAAAGGAGCGTATTTGAAGGTAACAACAGTGCCCATCGCCAACGATGTGTGCCCGCCGGCCTCAGATAGCATCGAGATCATCTTGCACCAGTACCCTGTGTTGACGCCATTGGCGCTGCAGACGGGATGTGTGCCCTTGCTGACTACATGGATGGCTGAAGAGAACAAGGGCATTCCTGCCTCTCAGTTGCAGTACCGCTGGACTTTTGGAAACGGCGATACCAGCAACTTGCAAAACCCCAGCATTACCTACAAACAGCAGGGCAAGTACGACGTGAGCTTGACGGTGATCAACACGGCAGGCCCCTGCGCAGCGACGACGAGTTTGCGTCCTGCGGTAGAAGCATACCCGATTCCTGTAGCGAAGTTCGTAACCGATCCTCCTTACAGCACGACGGTGGCTTTGCCGAAGTTCAAGATTACGAACATGAGCACGATCACCCAGAGCCCATTTGCGCCCACCTTGCGCTACAACTGGGATTTTGGAACCGGCAATGCCAACGATACATCTACGATGAAGGATCCCCGCTTTGCCTATGGCAAGGATACGGCGACCTACACGATTCGCTTGATCACCACCAGCAACCACGGCTGCAGCGACACGGCTGAACGCAAAGTGGTGGTTGGGCCTGATATCATTGTATTCATTCCTGACGTGTTCACTCCTGATGGAGCGGGTCCTCAGCGCAACAACACCTTCAACGCAGTGGCTAGCAACTTTAAAGCCTACAACATGCGCATCTACAACCGCTGGGGTGAAAAGTTGTTCGAGACTGATGACATCAACATCGGTTGGGACGGTACTGCCAACGGCGCCGAGTGCCAACAAGATGTTTACGTGTATCACATTGAAGTGATTTCATTTGACGACAAACCCTATAAGTTCGATGGTACGGTTACGCTCTTGCGCTAACCACCGGCCATCTATTTCATAAAAAAAGCCCCGAATCTTCGGGGCTTTTTTTATGAATCATGGGGTTGAAAAACCCCAATGAAGAATTATAGTCCTACTTGAATGCCTTCGTCTGAATCAGGGGGTTGAAAAAACCAATCAAGGATCAGAGTCCTACTCGAATGGCTTCGGCCAACAGACGATCGGCTTGAATGGGAACTACACCTGTTTCTTCACAAACCAGCCCCCCAGCGAGATTGCTTAAGGCAGCCAAGGTGTTCCAAGGGCATTTCTTGGCCAAACACAAGGCGGCCACGCTCACAACCGTGTCGCCCGCCCCGCTGACATCAGCGATGTTGCGAACATGAGCAGGCAGGAGGTATTCTTCTTCGCCGCACAAAAGGTATACGCCTTTTTCGCTCAGGGTTACCATGGTGGCTTGGTTGCGTAAGATGCCATTCAATTCATGAACAGCCGCTCGAATTTCGTCCATGCTCGACAGCGCCCCTTCTAAGTTCAGTCCTTCTCGAATCTCTTTGAGATTGGGTTTGAAAAGGGTGGCCTTTTTATAGCTCAAGAAATTGGATTTTTTAGGATCTACAATGGTCGGAATGCCGTGCTTTTGACACAGCTCCAAAAAAGACTCGATGTTCAAGCCGTGCAATACACCCTTGTTGTAATCTTCAAAGATGACCACATCGGCATTGTCCAATTCGCGGCGAAAATGTTCTTCGAGCAAATACGAATCCAGGGTGTCCAGGTCGTCCTTTACTTCGTGGTCTATGCGCAGCAACTGGTGATTGTTGCCCAACACGCGTGTTTTGGTAGTGGTTTTGCGCTTGTCGCTAACCAGCAGAGCACGAGTGGTCATGCCGGCGTCTTCCAACAATCGTCGCAAGTCTTCCCCTTCTTTATCGCGGCCAATGGCCGAGCATAAAACGGGAATGGCCCCAAGGGCCTTGAGGTTTAAGGCTACGTTTCCGGCCCCTCCCAGTCGGCTGTCGAAGCGCTGAACGTCGACCACAGGAACAGGGGCTTCAGGGGAAACGCGATCTACTTTTCCAATGATGTAATTGTCGACCATGACATCGCCCACAATGAGGACGCGCACGCCGTAAAAACTCTTCATCAAATCATCGATAGCAGTCTGTTGCATGTATGGGCAAAGGTAAGGGTTTAATTCAGGGCCTCGAAGGCCAGTTTGAGTCGACGGCAAGCTTCGAGCAAGGATTCTTCAGCGGCCGCATAAGAGAGCCGTATGCAATTGGGGGCTCCGAATCCAGTTCCGGATACGCAGCTTACACCGGCTGATTCCAAAAGGTAAAGACACAGGTCCTCGCTGCTTTCCAAGCGATTTCCTTGTGGGTCAGACTTGCCCAGGTAATGGCTTACGTCGGGGAATACATAAAAAGCCCCGGCCGGTACCGGCATTTGAAGGTGGGGAATCTCGTTCATGGCCTTGATGACCAAATCGCGCCGAGATTGAAACCGGTCGCACATTTGACGCACCTCAGACTGATCACCATTTAGAGCGGCTACTCCTGCCCATTGGGCTACGCTGTTGGCTCCTGAGGTAAACAGGCCTTGAACCTTGTCACAGGCCGCTACCAAGTCTTTGGGACCGGCTAAGTAACCCAAGCGCCAACCGGTCATGGCGTAGCCTTTGCTAAAGCCATTCACGATGGCCAGTCGATTTTGCAAGGCCTCATGGGTAGCCAAACTGCTGTGCGGCCCCTCGTATTGAATGTGCTCGTAAATCTCGTCAGAAAGGATGAACACCTGCGGATACCGCTCCAGGACCTCAGCCCAAGCGTCGAGTTCGGCCGGCGTCATAACGGCCCCTGAAGGGTTGCAAGGGGAAGAAAAGAGCAGCAAGCGAGTTTTATCGGTAATGGCTGACTCCAGCTGCTGGGCCGAAGCTTTGAAATCTTGGCTCGCATCGGTATACAGAGGTACCACTTTGCCCCCGGCATATTCTACCATGGTCGGATAGCTCACCCAATACGGGGCGGGCAAGATGACTTCGTCGCCTGGGTTTACCAAAGCCAATACGGCATTGATCAAACTTTGCTTGGCGCCGCTGCTGATGATGATTTGGTCAGCTTGGTATTGGACCTTGTTTTCACGCAGCAATTTGTCGCAAATGGCCTGTCGCAATTCAGGTATGCCAGAAACAGGAGGGTAGTGGGTTTGCCCAGATTGGGCAGCTTCATGAGCCGCTTCGCAAATGAAAGCAGGGGTGTCAAAATCGGGCTCACCAATGCTCAAACTGATGATGTCACGCCCGGCGGCTTTGAGTTCGCGGGCTTTCTTGGTCATGGCCAAGGTTTGGCTTTCCACAATATCGGCTATGCGCTGACTGATACGGGTCATACACAAAAATACCGAATCGGGCCGGCAATTGCCCGTATTTTTGTTCGGTGAAGATTCTGTTTGTTGCCAACCGCATGCCTTACCCGCCATATCGGGGAGACAAATTGAAAATCTTCAATTTGGCCAAGCAATTGGCCCCTTTTCACCGCCTTCATTTGTTGACCGTGGCTGAGTCTCACGAAGACATTGCCTACGGGGAACAATTGAAAAAAATGACCCTCGACAATGGGTTGCCATTGTTTGAGCGCATCGATTGGGTGTACCGGCCCAAGTTGAAGTCCTACGGGGCCGCCTTGTTGGGGCTGTTGGGGAATAGGCCCTTGCAACTCGCATTTTTTCGATCCCGAGCCTTTCAAAAGCGCTTGAATTTTTTTCTCGGTGAATCTTACGACGCCATTCACGTGCAACACTTGCGCATGGGGCAATATTTTGATGGTTCTGTTCCCGCTAATGCCGTTTTGGATTTGCCCGACGCGTTTAGCTTGTATTGGAAGCGCAGGCGCGACCAAGCTCGAAATCCCTTGCTCAAATGGTTCAATGGCATGGAATATCGACGCATGAAAATCTGGGAACAGCGATTGCTTCCTCAGTTTGCGTTGAACTTGGTCTGTTCCCACGAAGACCGGGCCTATTTGCAAGAAAATTGTGGTTTGGCCCAAGGCCAACTCAATATGCTTCCCAATGGAGTTGACACCGATGCTTTTGCACCCCAGTCGGTCGATTCACCGAGGGCTCAAGTCTTGTTTACCGGGAACATGGATTATGCTCCCAATGTAGATGCCGTTGCATGGTTCGCTGCTGAGATTTGGCCAGAGGTATTGAAACAAGTGCCCCACGCGAAATGGATCATAGCCGGTCAACGGCCGGTGGCCTCGGTGCGGGCTTTGGAAAGTGAATCCATACAAGTGCTGGGTTTTGTGCCCCATTTGGCTGATGCCTACGCCCATGCTCAGGTGGTGATAAGCCCATTGCGTTTGGGTGCGGGTACTCAAAACAAGGTTTTGGAAGCCATGAGCATGGCCAAAGCGGTTGTGAGCAGTGAGGTTGGATTTTACGGATTGGGCATCGAATCTGGGCAAGGCGTGGTGTTGGCCAAGACGGCGGCTGAAATTGCCAAGGCCACCGTCGCGTTGTTGCAGAATCCTGATCAGGCTGTTGACATTGGCCAAAAAGGTTATGAGTTGGTTCAGTCTCGATTTGCTTGGAGGGTAGTAGCCAAGCAATTGGAAAATTATTTACAAGGCATTCGAAGGGATTAGGGCACTCAAATCAGGCCCAGTACGTGTATATTTGGGCTATGAGAAAAGTGCTTTTTGTACTCTGTTCAATAGCCGCAATGACCTCGGGCATTGCGCAGTCAGGTGATTCCATGACCAAGCTTTTGCTCGGCCAAGTGAAGTTCAGAAACATTGGTCCAGCCAAGACAAGCGGTCGCGTGGTTGATTTTGCCGTTAATCCAGATCAACCTTCTCAATATTACGTAGCTACGGCCTACAGCGGCGTCTGGAAGACAGACAACAATGGCACTACTTTTCAACCCATTTTCGATCGTTATGGCACCCAGAGCATCGGGTGCGTGGCCATCAATCCGCAGAATGTCAACGAAATATTCGTAGGGACGGGCGAGAACAACAACCAACGCAGCGTGGGCTATGGAAATGGCCTGTACAAGAGCAGCGACGGGGGTAAGAATTTTCACCTCGTGGGCTTGAAAAACAGCGAACACATTGGCAATGTGGTGTTTCACCCCAGCGAAAAAGGCACCCTCTATGTGTCGGCCTACGGTCCTGTTTGGAGCAAAGGGGGAGAGCGAGGCGTTTACAAAAGCACCGACGGGGGTGAAACCTGGGTGCAGATGCACAAAGTTTCAGATTATACGGGTTGCAACGAAGTGCACATCGATCCCAGCAACCCTGCCATTGTTTATGCAGCCTATCACCAGCGCATGCGCCATGAATATACCTACCTGGGCGGTGGGCCTGAATCGGCGGTGTACCGTTCGATTGACGGTGGCAAAACCTGGAAAAAGCTAAACGGCGGCCTGCCAGGGGGTGATTTGGGAAGAATAGCCTTGGCCTTGCCCGCTGACCATAAGGGTTGGATTTACGCCATGGTAGAAGGTTCCAGTGACAAAGGGGGTATTTACCTATCAAAGGATTTCGGCGAAAGCTGGGTGAAGCAGAGCTCTTACCAGACTTCGGGGAATTACTACCAAGAATTGGTATTGGACCCCAATGACGGGGAGACGCTCTTCATGTTGGATACCTACCTTCACGGTTCAAGCGATGCTGGAAAAACAGTAAAACCGCTGTCTGAGACTTATAAACACGTAGATAACCACGCCCTGTGGGTAGACCCGTCGAACTCGAGCCATTGGTTGGCAGGTTGCGACGGCGGCATCTATGAAACCTACGACAAAGGAGCGCAGTGGATTTTTAAGTCCAACCTGCCCATTACTCAGTTTTACCGGGTTTCGGTAGACAATTCAGAGCCTTTCTATAACGTCTACGGTGGAACCCAAGACAACTACAGTTTGGGTGGCCCCAGCCGCAACAACAGCAACAACGGCATTGGCAGTGAAGAGTGGTTTGTGACGGTAGGGGGAGATGGTTTTAAATCTCAAATTGACCCCTACAATCCCAACATCGTATATGCGCAATGGCAGTACGGTGGGTTGATTCGTTTCGATCGCCAAACCGGTGAGGAGTTAGACATCAAACCCCATGTAGGGCCCGGGGAACCCGCATTGCGCTGGAATTGGGATGCGCCATTGCTGATTTCTCGTTACAACCCTGCTCGTTTGTATTTCGCAGCGAATCGCGTTTTTGTAAGCCCTGATCGCGGGAATTCATGGAAGGCCATTTCAGGGGATTTGAGCCAGCAAATCGACCGCAACAAGCTGCCCATCATGGATCAAATTTGGGGATTGGATGCGGTAGCCAAGAATCAGAGCACCAGTATTTACGGCAACATTACCTACTTGTGGGAGTCGTTTCACGATTCCCTGACTTTGTTCGCGGGGACCGATGATGGGGTTGTACGCTATACCCAAGACGGGGGATTGAGCTGGAAAACCTGCAGCCAAAATTTCCCGGGTGCTCCGGCCAATACCTTTGTTTCCTCGATTTACAGTTCGCGATTCGACGCCCAAACGCTTTATGTCACCTTAGACAACCATCGCAGGGGAGATTACAAGCCTTATGTGTTCAAGAGTACGAATTTGGGTAAGACTTGGGTAGCCATCAACACCGGCATTCCTGCCAATGCTCCCATCAAGTGCTTTTTGGAGGATTATAAAAACAAGGATCTGCTGCTAGTCGGGCATGAGTTCGGTATGGTCATCAGTTTCAATGGAGGGAAGACTTGGTACAATTGGAACGGCGGCTTGCCGCCCATCGCCATCAAGGATATGGTGTTTCAGGAGCGCGAAGATGATCTGGTAGTTGCCACTTTCGGCCGCGGATTCGCCGTGTGCGATGACTTTCATGTGCTGCGCGATTTGAGCGGAATCGGTCAATCAGCGGCATTGGCAACTATGACTGGTTCTTCAGCCAAGGCGAGCTCAGCCATATTGACGGTAGAAAAAGCCGATTTATTTGGAGAATCATCCCCTTTGGGTCGTCCCGGCAATGGATTTGTAGGCTCCACTCGTTATTTCGCTCCCAATCCCGATTTTGGGGCTCAAATCTATTTCTACAATGCCGATGAGTATAAAAGCATTGAAGACCGCCGCCACGAGCGCGAAAAGGCGTTGGCAACAGATAAAATGGCCCAAGTTTATCCGCAGAAAGATTCCATTTATTGGGAGTCGGTAGAGGCCTTGCCAGAGTATTTCATTCGCATTCGACTGTCTACGGGCACCCAATCGGTGGCCATGATTTCAGTGCCGTCTGGGGTTGGATTCAAAAAAGTTTCATGGAACCTGCGCTATACAGACCGATCCGAATTGCCTTCAGGGAAAAATGGCAAGCCTGAATCGTCAGACTTTGTTCCCGAGGGTTTGTATGTCGCTGATTTGATGCGTTTGCATCAAGGTCAATGGATCACCTTAGCGACGGGCCAGCCATTTGAAGTTCGCCGCTTGTTTTCTTCCAGTTTGGCTCCCGCTTTGTCTCAGGCTGAACGTGAAATTTTCCAAGCTCGTGCAGCCGAAATTCGCAAGGAATTGTCTTTGATGCTTCGCCTGTTGAAAGAGTTGAATGCAGGTTTGGAGGAGTTGAGCCATTTGGAATACGTACTCAAGCCCACTGACAAAGGAGATTTGAAAACGGTGGCCGAGTTGCAGAGTCAACGCTTAGCACTGGATTTGGCCATTAACGGAAACCGTGCCTTGGCGGGTCATGAATTTGAAACGCCTGAATCCATTACAGAACGCGCAGGAAACCTTTGGTATTATGCCAATAGCTCTACCTATGGCCCGACTCTGAGTCACCAACAAGCCTTGTCTGAGGTTGCGCAAGAAATGCAGCAGGTGAGAGTCGATATGGCAGCCGTTTTAAAGGCGTATGAAGAACTTGTGATGTCTTTGCGTGACAAAGGCTATCCGACGCCGGTATTGTTTCGCTAAAAGGCTTTATGGCGGCGAAATTGACTAGCGATGAACGCATCGCCCGAATGACCTTGTCTTCGGTGTATCCTTTGTATAGGCAAAAGGTAGAAAGAAAGGGGAGAGGCGAAGCCGAATTGAAAACAATCTTGGCTTGGTTCCTGGCTGTCCAGTTGGAAGAATTCGATGCTCTTTTGGCTGAGCCCATTTCCTTCGAAGCCCTATTTCAAAACCGCCAGCTATGCGCAGAAACGGAACTGGTTGGCGGTAGCATCTGCGGCATTCGCATTGCTGACATAGACAATGAACTCACTCAAAAGGTAAGGCGCTTGGATAAAATTGTAGATGAACTGGCGCAGGGTAAGGCGTTATCCAAAATCATGCGCAAGTTGGATGTATGAATGCGTCGACGTTATTTGCCTGATGAGGCAAGGCATAAAAAAAGCCCCGAGCAATCGGGGCTTTTTTATGGAGCAAGAATGGATTATTCGTGCCCTTCTTTGTCTTTGCAGCATGCCTTGGGAGCTTCCTCTATTTTCTTGCAGCAATCTTTTTCGTCTTTTTTACAGTCTTGGCCGCTCTTGCAGTCCTTAGCCGGTTGACAAGCTGCGGTGCAAGGCATCAAGGCTCCGGTAGAATCAAAGTGGCTCATGCAAGCGGCCATTTCTTCTTCAGAACAGCCCATGGCTTCGCATTTGGCCTTGCACTGGTCTGCCGTCATGCCCTCTTCGATGCACTTGTGAGCACCGCAAGCCATTTTGCTTTCGCATTGTTCGGTCTTGGCTTCACAACCTTCCATGTCGTGGCATTCGCCAGAGGCAGCGCCAGAGATGTAAGGAGCAATGATCAAGGAAACAATAGAAGTCAATTTGATCAGGATGTTCATGGATGGACCGCTGGTGTCTTTGAAAGGATCACCCACAGTATCACCCGTAACAGAAGCCTTATGAGGCTCTGATTTCTTGTAATAAGTCACTCCGTCGATATCAACGCCCTTTTCAAACGATTTTTTAGCGTTGTCCCAAGCTCCACCGGCGTTGTTTTGGAAAATACCCATCAATACGCCGCTTACGGTAATGCCGGCCAACATGCCACCCAATACCTCGGGTCCAAACAAGAAACCAACCAATACGGGAGACAACAAGGCAATGGCGCC
>Ga0222714_10001275_pt1 | contig 28438 bp, 27 predicted proteins | sample C33_3DmetaG_FD_165048 | JGI IMG/M metagenome (GOLD analysis project Ga0222714, IMG submission 165048) | Estuarine water microbial communities from San Francisco Bay, California, United States - C33_3D | ecosystem: Environmental > Aquatic > Marine > Unclassified | place: USA: California... | reverse complement strand
CCCGGTGAAGCGAGGGAAATGAGTGATGGACACTCACGATCACCTCCGAATTCGACGAAGCTGCTCGGATCAGTCAGGCCGACGCAGCGCCCTGAGCTCAAATGTGCGATGAGGCGATCGAAGTAGATGCGGTATTGCGTGACGTCGTGATGCGAGCCCTCTTTGAGTGGGAAATACATATCAAGGAAATCCTGGTAGCGTGAGTTTGACTCGGGTGTCGCTGCCGCGGCGTCAAAAGATTCTGATAGGTGCGCGTGTTGTAAGTTGCTCATCACTGGCCTCAAAAAGAGTGTCTGCTGTCACAAGGTTCGACCGGATAATCGATCGTTCCGTTTTTTAAGTTCGAGGCGAAGTGTAGTGTAAATATTTTGTGAATTTGACAATAAAAATTTCACACTGTAAATTTTACAAAAATTGTGTAAATTACGCCTGCAAATAACTCGCTTCGCGAAGAGGACAAAACCGGATGAAAGCTGCGACTCAATCGCTTGTTCGCAAGGCCCACTTTCTTGGCGCAAAGATTAAAAAATTACGCAAAGACAATGGGTTAACGCTTGATGACTTGTCCGTCCGCTGTGTTCAGCGCGACGCCGAATCTGCGCCCTCGGTGTCTTATCTTTCGATGATTGAAAACGGCAAACGTGTGCCTTCAGAGGATATGCTCGAGGTAATCGCCAGTGTCTTCGAAAAAGACCTCGAGTGGTTTTACGATGAAAAAATTGACCATGAAGCGGTGACTACGCCGAAGAAGAGGGCTGGCGGCATCGCGGGGGTTGCGCTAGAGCCGAGCTTTCTGTTCTCTAAAGACCACTTACAGATTGCGATTCCCGAACTGCTTTCGCAGGGCGGGATCAGCGGGAGGCAATTTGGTCATCTGCTGATTCGCGCTCATCAAGAGCATCATCAGAATCGATTTCCCGATCTCGAAAAAGCAGCGGAAGAAGTCGGACAGAAGCGCATGCCTCTGAGCGTTGAGGACCTGCTCGATATCTGTAAAAACCTCGGTCTCAAAATTAAATGGTTTGATCGAGCACCGGATATTATCGCAGACCCCGATGACACCGGCTTTAAGACCCTAATGCGTTCTTTCTTCGAGCCTCCCGGCACGCTCTATTTGAACGAGCGCCTGAAAAAGCGTCCCGCCCGACTGAAATATGACCTTGCAACACACATTGGCCATACAGTGTTACACGGCCGCGACGGGCTGCGCAGCGTCTCTGCGGTGGGCGGCAACACGTTTGACGCAAAGTCGTGGAGCAGTCAGTCGCAAACCGTCGATTCGAAGGATATTTTGCACGCATGGCGTGATTTCGAATGCAGTTTCTTCGCCGGCGCATTGCTTTGTCCAAAGGTGCCGAGTCGGCAATTTCTTTCACGCAACGCCTACTCATTGCAGAGCGCCAAACTTCTCGATGTCACTACCGCCGTGCTCATGCGTAGGATGACCGCAGTGTCTCCCTATCCTCACTGGCATTATTTTGACGCGTATCCGCCGGGCAAACTGCGCGCGGTTTACCGCGGCAACGGCATACCGCTGCCTTGGGGTAATCTGAAAATGATGAACGACCCCTGTCAGCACTGGTCGGTCTTTAATATGCTCGGAAGCAAATCGGATGAGCCGGCAGCGCAAATTTCGGTGCTTAAGAACGGTGACGATGCGCGTCTCTACTGCTGCGAATCTATCCGAGTCAAAGACGCCGCCGGTAACTTCCACGTGGTGTGTGCTGGAATTGACATGGGACCGGCAATCGAATCGCAGGGAGTGTCCTCTGACGACGTCATTGCCGAAATTTTCGATGCCTGCCAAGCCGGCGGCGGATCTGCAGCCGTGCCAGCGCGCGCGGCTAAGCTTATTCGGAGCATCGCCAACATCCTAAATATCGAGTGGGTCGGGCGGGGTCTTGAGCGGGAAGCGAATATTATCTGCCCGCGCAGTACGAACTGCCCGCGTAATCCCTGTTGCGTAACCAAGCCGAAGAAGGCCAGGCCATTCACCGAAGACATTCGCAGCGCGATAATCCAAGCGAGTTAGGCGCGAAGCCAGAACCTGTGAGAGAAGCCTGAACCAGCAAGACAAGACCTGCAAGATAAGGTCCGCAATGCAAGCCTAGCAAATTCGTCAACGGTTCCCTCCCCACACCGTTTCGCTATATAGTGAACCCCTAATTAAAAGAAAATAAGGGACTAAATCATGAGCATGGCTAAAACGGCTGGACGCGTAATAGGAGCAGTTGTCGTCGTCGCTATTATTGGATGGGCATCCACTGCGCCTTACTTAAGTAACCAAGGTCTTGGTCGCCTTCCAGGTATCATCATGGGCGGAACGGACACTGCGCCGCTCGAGGACTTCGGCGTGTTAAATGGACAGGTGCAGGGTCCATTAATGATGAAATTCACCGGCTTTCCCCCATTCGTCAATTACCTTTCTTGGGTAGGCGAGGATAACGGTGTTATCACAGCGACAAGGCCCGACGGTGGTCTGTGGGCTAAACGTGCCCGCGAAGACGGTGGCGATGGCTGGCTGCGCATAGGCGATTCGACGTTCGCGATGCGCGCGACGGAAATCACTGAGCCGGGTGAGCGTCTCAGGATGATGGAGCGATGGGCGTCGAAAGCAGGGCGAACTCTTGATGAGCCGCTGTATGAAGGATCAGAGCCACTGCGCGAATGGGAGGTCTTTTTCTGGACGCCGCGTTAACAAGACATCAGGCCAGCTCAATCTGCATTCAATCTTGCTGAGGAAATAAAGACATGAAAACAATAAGAGTGTCCAAGGCTTTGACAGCCTCGTTAAACACCACGCTAACCCTAGCCCTGTTTATTCTTCATACTGCCAATGCCCAAACGGGAACCAGTGTCGAGCAGGGCGACTGGCCTGTCTATCACGGTGATGAGTTTTCTCAGCGGTATTCGCCACTCGATCAGATTAACGCCGAGAATGTGAGTTCGCTAGAAATCGCTTGGCGATTCGAGACCTCAAACTTCGGCCCCTCTACAGATTTCAATAATCCCTCCACACCGCTAGAAATAGACGGTGTGCTTTACGTAAATGTAGGCAGCACGCGCAATGTTGCCGCCCTCGATGCGACCACCGGTCAGGTGCTATGGCTCTGGCGGCCGCAGGAGGGGAGTCGCTATGACGAGGCGCCGCGTAAGGGAGCTGGCCGCGGTGTGGCTTATTACAGCAAAGAAGGGAAAACACGCGTCATTGACGTAACACCCGGGTATCAGCTGGTTTCACTCGATGCCAAAACGGGATTGCTTGATCCCACATTCGGCGAAAACGGCGTGGTGGATTTATTTGTTGGATTGCGCAACGCAGACGATCCTCGTTTCGTTCATCCCGACATCGGTCTCTCGGCACCGCCATTTGTTATGAACGATGTTATCGTCGTGGGTGCAGCGCATCGCACCGGTGGTAGGCCACGGGCAAAGTCGAACGTGAAGGGTGATATTCGCGGCTTTGACGTTCACACAGGCGAGCTACTTTGGACCTTTCATACCATTCCCGAGCGAGGGGAAGTGGGCTACGAGTCCTGGCTTGACGAAGGGGTCGAATTCACCGGTAATTCTGGCGTCTGGGCGCCAATTTCTGGCGATCCCGAACTCGGCCTCATCTATTTGCCAGTCGAGGACCCCACCGGCGATTATTATGGTGGCGATCGCCCCGGTGCGAATCTTTTCTCGAGCAGTCTAGTCGCTGTAGACGTCAAAACCGGCGAGCGGCGCTGGCATTTTCAGCAGATCCATCACGACATCTGGGACTGGGACGTACCCGCGGCCCCCGTGCTTGCCAATCTGCCCAATGGCCGCAAGATCGTCATGTCGGTGACCAAACAGGCATTTGTGTATACCTACGATCGTCTCACTGGCGAGCCAATTTGGCCTATAGTCGAGCGTCCCGTGCCCGCGGGCGATGTGCCTGGTGAATGGTATTCGCCTACACAGCCCTTTCCAACTCGACCGGCGCCTTTTGATAGGCAAACAGTTACCGAAGACGATCTGCTCGATTGGACGCCGGAGTTACGAGCGCTCGCGATTGAGGCGACGCAGGGCTTTCGTCTGAGCACAGAGCTTTATACTCCTCCCTCGCTCACCGATGCGACCGATGGAACGAGGGGGCTTTTAAGCCTGCCGTCGTCTACTGGCGGAGCTAATTGGGAGGGGTCGACAGTAGATCCCGAGACTGGGATTTTATATGTGCCTTCCCGCACGCAGTTACAAATGCTCACGCTTGCCAAAAACCCAGATTCGGATATCGCGCTGAGTCAGGGATTCGGTGTGCGCGTTCCCCGAATACAAGGGCTTGAAATAGTTAAGCCGCCGTATGGCCGAATTACGGCAATAGATATGAATAGCGGCGAGCATCTCTGGATGATTGCGAACGCCGCCACGCCGGAGCGCATCGCGAATCATCCTCTGCTCGAAGGCGTCGATATCCCCGACACCGGTGTCCCAACTCGTTCAGGGACATTGCTTACCAAAACACTGCTGTTTGTCTCCGAAGGCAATGGCACCGCCGACGCGCGGCCCATAATCCGCGCGATCAACAAGCAGACCGGTGCGCTTATTGCAGAAATCCAATTGCCCGCTAATCAAATTGGTCTACCCTTCACTTATGCGCACGAGGGCAAGCAATACCTCGCACTCTTTGTTGGAGGTAGCGGCAGCCCCGCTGAGCTTGTCGCTTACGCTTTGCCTTAATTAATTTCGCGAGATGACATGTCTCACCGCAGGCGAGGATGCGAGTCACCCAATTATGTCAGTTCGCAAAGTGGCGCTTTGAGTTGAAAGAATCGAGAATTTTTAGAGCATCAACAAATGAAAATAACTATTTCCGGAGCTGGCATTGCCGGATTAGCGACAGCGCTCGCGCTTGACGCGGATGGTCATGATATTGAGATTTTCGAAGCAGTTCAGGAAATTAAACCGCTGGGAGTCGGAATAAACTTATTACCGCATGCGGCTGCCATATTAAACGGCTTGGGAGTTCTTGATGACCTTCTCAAAAGCGGCGTCGCTACCAGCGAATTAAGTTATTTTAATCGACATGGTCAAAAAATATGGAGTGAACCCCGAGGCTTATACGCAGGCCAGAATGCACCGCAGGTGTCTATGGCGCGGGGCGAGCTACAGCGTATTCTGCTGCTCCATGTCCAAGAACGACTCGGAGAATCGCGTATACACTCTGGGCATAGGTTGGTCAGTTTCAGCAACAAAAAAGACCAGGCAGTCGCAATATTTAGCACCCCTTCATCGTCCGAACTCACTGTGCATTCTGACATTCTGATTTGCGCGGATGGTATTCACTCTGCTGCGAGGGCTCAGCTCTATCCCGACGAGGGTGCGCCATTATACTCGGGCAGGCTGCTTTGGCGCGCTACTACAATGGCCCCGCCTTTTTTAAGCGGGACATCGATGATTATGGCTGGTCACGAGGATCAGAAATTTGTCTGTTATCCAATCGAGTCTTGCGGCGAGGATGGCTTACAGAAAATTAACTGGATAGCCGAATTGAGGAGACCTCTTCTTAGGAATCCCGAAGATTGGAATCGTAAGGGCGATATCAACGATTTTTATGATGAATTCGTAGATTGGAATTTCGATTGGCTCGATGTCCCCAGTTTAATAACTGGCGCCGAGCAGATCTATGAGTATCCAATGGTTGATAGAACTCCAGTTAATTCCTGGACAGAAAAAAGAGTGACATTGCTCGGCGACTCCGCACATCCGATGTATCCAATCGGGTCGAATGGCGCCAGCCAGGCCATTCTTGACGCAGCGGATCTGAGTGAGGCGCTACGAGAAGTTGCCGATCCAGAAGAAGCTTTACTCACGTATGAAAATTGTCGGTTGCCAAAAACGTCGAGTATTGTCATCGCTAATCGAGGTAACGGCCCCGAGCAGTGTATGCAATTGGCCGAGGAACGGGCGCCAAACGGATTTGCGAAATTAGAAGATGTGTTCCTTCCTGGCGAGCTTCGCGCCATCGCGGATCGCTACAAGGTAGTCACCGGGCTTAAACGGAACTAGACATAAGCAAAGGCCTTACTTTGCGGCTTGAATTTAGGAAAAACCAATGAGTACATGGTTTGAACCAGTACCTTCGATAGAATCCCTTAATGCAAAACAAGTGAACACTCTTGCTGAACATTTGGGTATGGAAATTACACGGATTACCGATAATTCGCTGACTATGAGTATGCCTGTAGACAACCGAACTACACAACCTCACGGAAGACTGCACGGGGGCGCTTCCGTGGCGCTAGCTGAGACTGTAGGCTCTATCGCAGCTAACCTCGCTCTTGATACGAATCTGCAAGCGGGTGTTGGTCTTGAAATTAATGCTAACCACATAAGGCCGATCAAAGAAGGGCTTGTTTTTGCTACAGCGTCAGCCGAAGCATTAGGTCGGACCACGCAGGTTTGGAGTATCAGGATTGCCGACAGCGATGATCGCCTCATCTGCATTTCTCGATTTACCGTGGCCGTTATCTCAGCCGTTAGGGCATAAGCGGAATTCGTCCCATTGATATACCCAATCAAGCGTTTAGGAAATCTTCAACTCTGCTTACAAAGCGATCCAATTGATCGTGATGCACCCAATGTCCCGCATTAGCAAACGATTGGTACTCAATCGGGCAGTTGAAGCATTGTGTGCGCCCGTCTGCAACTGGGTCTGATGCCCACGATTCTTCACCACGCATAAGGAGAGTAGGGCAGGTAATCGCGCCATACATTTTCTTTACCTCCTCATTGGGTAGGCCGCTCATTGAGAACACGCGTACGTAGTTATCGAATTTCCAGCTGTAGGTGCCATCTTCATTCTGATTAGCGCCGTGCAGTGTCAAATGTCTTGCCTGCTCCTCAGAAAGGTGCGGATTTTCATCGCGCATACGTTTAAAGGCATCGTCCAGTGTGTCGTAACGACGGGGTAATCGCCCCGAGAGTTTTCGCATATCCTCGATCCAACTGCGGACGCGATCATTCATTGAAATTTTCGCCTGCTTCGCCGCTAATGACGGCGAAGGCCCCATACCCTCTATCGCGACTAATTTTTTAACTCGTTCCGGGAACAGGGCTGTATACATTAGAGCTATGGCGCCGCCTAACGAGTGCCCAATAACGGTGACACTATCCATGTTCTTTTGCAGAATTAATTGTGCAATATCATACACATAGCTTATCTGGGTATAATTTCCGCTAGTCTCCCATTGACTGTCTCCGTGGCCGCGTAAATCAGGCGCTATTATGTGGTAATCTCTCGAAAACCGCTCTGCTACCCAGTCCCAATTTCTGCAATGATCGCGTCCGCCATGGATTAAAAGCATGGGGGGAGCTTCAGGATTGCCCCAGTCGACATAATGCAGGCGCAGTCGTTGAGAGAAGTAGATATGAGAACTCGGGCCGGAACTGGCGCTTGTGGGTGCTAATTTTTCGCTTTTCATGGGGTTCGCTGTTGGTTAATTTTATTGATGGCATGAGTTTAACCGCTAAGGTAGTCTGAATAAAACTAATGCTCAAAGCTATCGAACACGCGCTACCCGTTTAAATTGAAGCGGTAAAGGGTTTAACTGATTTAGAAATGAGAGACTACTAAATAAAAGCTGCCACTAATAAATTGTAAGTTGATTGAAATTTCAGAAGGAGTTAATCATGAAAAATTTCATGTGTTGTTTGTTGTTTTCGTTGGGCATCGTAAATCTATCTTATGCGCAGGAGGCGCCTCAGCCCTGTGGGCCTGCTGGTCAGTTGTCGGAAGAGTTTTCAAAAAATGTGGCAAGTGATGCGCGATGTTTTGAACTTAGGATGTATACGGCTGAAGAGGCTGTTGACGGTAAAGGAGGTATTGATGATCTTCACCAACGCTTTCGCGAGCGTGAAGTTGCGTTGTTCGAAAAACATGGCGCTGAGGTCATAGCGACTTGGCAGCGGTTAGATAATCCAAATACGCTTGTTTGGATGCTGGCCTATAGAGATAGAGCGCATCGAGACCAAGTATTTAGTGATTTTGCTAAGGACCCAGAGTGGTTAGAACTGCGGGCTAAATACGCTGTTCCTCTCTCTATCGAAGCCTATATGATGAGTTCCACAGATTATTCGAACTTAAAATAATAACGTAACCTGATCGAATCAATAGGTGTTGTAATGAGCGAAAATATTGAACGTGGTGGATGTTTATGTGGGCAATTTTCGTATTCTTTTGATCGCAGTGCAGTAGTGTCAGGGATCCATTGCCACTGCAGAGATTGTCAAAAGTCTACTGGATCTGGCAAGGCGACGATTGCGTTTGTTCCCAAACAGGCTTTGTCAACTGAAGGTGAATTGAAATACTTTTCTGTGACTGGCACAGATGGAGCGGTCGTTGAAAGAGGATTTTGCGAACAGTGTGGCTCACCAGTTTTTAGTCACATAATTGGCATTGATGAAATGAAAGAGATGACTTTTATCAAGGCAGGCAGTCTTGAGGACGCGTCTTGGCTAAAAATAGACGTCAACATATGGGAATCCTCTGCTCATCCTTGGTCGCCAGTTGATAGCAATCTTCCCAGTTTTAAACAGAATATGAAGCGCGGATAACAGATTAACCGTTATCGAGAGCAGGCTTTAAAAAGGCAAATTAAGGTTAGCGCTCTTCAGAGCGGTAGTGATTTTTCACCTAAAGCTCAAAATGGTTAGGACCTAGAATAATTAAATCCCGGCAGCGTTTATTACTTGCTCAAAGCGCTGCTTTGGATTGCCTTCGACTATCGTGTAACTAAGCTCATATCCTTTAAGCTTCTGAAGATATAACTCGAACAGCTCATTACGATTATTTGGGTTTTCTCGTTGCGGGTCAGCCTGCCACGGAATATTTGAATCACAGAGAAAGTAGCCTCTGTTAGTTGACTGTTCCGAGAGAGATTTTTCAAACGTCTCATAGATCCACGGATCGCAGTTCCCGTATTTCACTTCGCTCCAAATCATAATGACTAATAGGTCAGTGTCACACACTATCCGACTCGGCTTTCTCGAGAGAATGGCCAACTCTTTTTCGTATTGGTTTTGGGCGATTTTCAGTAAGTCAGTCTGCTGATAAGAAATCTTATCTGCAAGATAGCTTCTCGCGACCTCTGCTACGCAAGGGGAGTTCCAATGAGCCGAGAGCTGAGCGGCTAGCGTGGTTTTCCCTGAGGATTCAGGGCCGGTGATGACTATCACTTCTGTTTGCATGGGGTTCCAACCGCAAGATTTTTCGCGCACGGATGCGCGTATTTGGTTTGCATAGTTCAACTCGGCTAATGCTATACTACTTCCCGTTCCTTAGGGGTGGTCTTTTAACCTGAGACTCTGCAAGTCAGAGAACCCTAGAACCTGATCCGGTTAATGCCGGCGTAGGAAAAGGATGCAAACCACATCTCATCACACGTCTAATAATACCGGGTCTCTTTAATTCACAAAATTAATCCTTTTAATTTTTGGAGAGACTCATGTTCAAACCTCGTCTTGCTTCGTATTTTATTGCCTTGAGTGCTGCTTCGATCGCGTTGCCGGTGGCAAGTGTTGCCGTAGAAAAAACGATCGAAGAAATTCTAGTCAGCGCGGATTTTAGATCCAGAAGCGATCTAGAAACGGCCACTAGCGTCACCGTAATGACCGAAGCGGCAATCGAATCCAGAGCGGCTCAACATTTCGAAGAGTTGGCTAACGCTATACCTAACGTAAATTACTCCTCCGGTTCGAATCGCGCGCGATTCTTCCAGATACGGGGGATTGGCGAGCGTAGCCAATTTGTTGCGCCGATTAACCCTTCGGTAGGTTTTTTGGTCGACAACGTAGACTTTAGCGGCGCAGCAACCATTGCGACAATGTTGGATGTTGAACAGGTTGAGGTGCTGAGGGGGCCACAGGGAACCCGCTACGGCGCTAACGCGCTGGCGGGGCTGATCAATGTAAAAACCAATGATCCCGAAGATGAGTTAGCGGCCAGTCTCAAACTAGGCGCTGCGCAATTCAATACCGAAACCCTACAGGCGATGGTCACGGGACCGCTATCCGATTCGGTCAGCGGGCGGCTCGCTGTAGGACGCCACCAATCGGATGGCTATTATGAGAACGCATTTCTGGATACGAGGAGAAATGATGCGCAGGACGAGCTGTCCGTTCGCAGTAAGCTCCGCGCCGAGATGTCGGATAGCTGGACGGTGGATTTCAGCCTGTCTCATGTCGACATAGATAATGGCTACGACGCATTTACGCTTGATAACTCGCGCACGACGCTGTCCGATGAGCCAGGACGCGATAAGCAGTCCTCGGTTGCGTTTGCAGTCGACAGCACGTGGGAGCTTGCGAGATTTGATCTGGAACTCATCGCAGGTTTCGCAGATTCCGACATGGAATACAGCTACGACGAAGACTGGACCTTTGCGGGAATTCATCCCGATGGCTATAGCTCTACTGATAGTTATATCCGCAATCGAGAGACGCAGTCGCTCGAACTCAGGTTTATCTCGAATGACAGTTCGCGGCTGTTCGACGATTCAACGCTGTGGCTTTTCGGTCTTTACACGCTCAGTAGCGATGAAGCGATGAAGCGGGAGTACACCTTCGCAGCCGCAGATTTTTTCAGTGATTTTGGGTTTGATACTGTTGCGCTTTTCTTCCAGCTGGACACCGAACTGTCGGATCGACTGACGCTCGAGACGGGTTTGCGGGTTGAAAGAAGAGAGACGACATACACCGACTCCGATCAGCTTGCGTTTACTCCCGATGAAACCCTCTGGGGCGGTCGTGTCGCCGCTAAATACCGCATTAACGACGCCACCCTGACCTATGCAAGTATTGCCAGAGGATACAAGGCAGGAGGGTTCAATACAGATGGCACGCTAGATGCGGACCTGCGGCAGTTTGATCAAGAATTTTTGATCGAGTACGAACTAGGCGTGAAGTCTCGACTGCTTGAAGACAGGCTGCATTTGAAAGCCGCGGTCTTTCACGATGACAGACGAGATCAGCAGGTAAAGAGTTCGACCGGCAGAATCCGAGAGAATGGCAGCACTGAGTTTATTGACTATATCGGCAATGCGGCGGCAGGAACGAATAACGGCGTCGAATTCGAGGCCGTATGGTATCCAACCGATAGCCTCAGTCTCACGTCGAACTTTGGCCTATTAGACGCGACATTCGATTCTTTCATTAATTCTGAAAACCAAAATCTTGCAGGACGCGATCAAGCCCACGCACCGAGTTATATGGCACATGTTGCAGCAAACTATAGCAAAGGCCCATGGTCAGCCTCTGTATCTATAGATGCAAAGGACGCCTTCTATTTCTCCGACAGTCACGATGTGCAAAGCGAAGCCTACGAGATACTGAACACTAACCTAAGCTATTCCGGCGAAAACTGGCGCTTGAGTCTTTGGGGCCGCAATCTGACTGATCAAGACTATGCCGTAAGAGGGTTCTTTTTTGGCGCGTTCGGCAACGATCCCAGGAAAGGCTATGCGCCCGAGCCCTATGTCCAGTTCGGCGAACCGCGCGTGGTAGGTATTAGCTATGAGGTTCAGCTATGAAAACCTCCGTCGATATCAGCCTCTACCCCTTAGCAGATGAATATATTCCGGCAATAAAGGAATTCATCGAAAGAGTGCAGAAATACCCAGATGTGTCAGTTGTCCACAACGACCTCTCGACTCAGCTTTACGGAGATTACGATCAGGTAATGGATTTATTGAAAGTTGAACTGCGACTGAGCTGGGAAAAGTACGGTAAGAGCATCTTCGTAATCAAATTTCTGAAAGACGATCTTCGGGGCTTATCGAGTGATTGAATTGTTGGCTATGGTTGCAGAACAGCTGCTGCAAAACTCGGTGCTTGAGTTAGTCGCCGTGGTGTTCGCAATCGCCTACCTCGTGCTTGCAGTTAAAGAGAGTAGTCTTTGCTGGTATGCAGCTGGGATTTCGACACTAATTTTTCTCTTTATTTTCTGGGACGTAAAACTCTATATGGAGTCTGGCCTGCAGATTTACTACCTCGCGATGGCTTTCTACGGCTGGTATCAGTGGCAGGGCGCACAAGGCGAGGCTACGAGTCTTCCGGTTTCGAGATGGAGCGCGGCGCAGCATGTGAAAGCGTTGGCGCTCATTGCTGTTTTAACTTTTGCATCGGGCTCGCTTTTAAATTCAGGAACCGATGCGAACTTGCCTTACTTGGATTCGTTTACTACTTGGGCGAGTGTGGTGACCACCTTCATGGTCGCGCGCAAAATATTGGAAAACTGGATATACTGGCTTGTCATAGATTCCGTATCGATCTCTCTGTATATCGATCGAGGACTCTATTTTACAGCCTTGCTGTTCGCGATTTATATCGTCATTATTTTCTTCGGCTGGATTGCGTGGAATAGGAGTTATCGGGAGCGACGCGATTTCCCAGAGAATAGATGGTAGCTACGGGTGGACTTAAACTATAAATTAAAACAATAATTTAAGTAATATTATTTTATATTCCCACATCTGTTCCCACTTAAAATAAATTCCCATATGTTCCATCGGGATGCGGTTAACCAAACTCCTCTATGCCTTTTTTTTGCGAGCCAAGTAGATCATTTGCCTCGTCATTGAATGATATCCCAACATAACTGTTCAAGGTTCGAAGACAGGGGGAGGGGCTTCTTAACACCCCCGGGGGGCGTGACATGCCTACCATTATTGTTATAGTTACCCCCAAGACTTGCAAAAGCCACAACTAGAAAGGGCTACCCAATGAAACCCTCCACCATTGCTGCGTCAGCTATCTTAGTACTTGTCCCGATCCTCGCGATTGCCCACGGGGGTGGGGTTAATTCATATGGCTGCCACAACCAGTCAAGCACTAGTACACACCATTGTCATAGTGGCGATTACAATGGCATGTCGTTCGCCTCTCAAGCTGACTTTCTTGCATACATAGCAGATCAGTCGAATAGCTCGGGAGACGATGCATCGGGAGATACATCGGACGATACTGCAGACTCTACGGACTCATCATCCGATAGTTCTGAAGATTCGACCTACGACCGCGACGACTACCTCCCCTACTGGGCTGACGCGGATGGAGACTGATTCAACACCCGACATGAAGTACTCATATTTTCCTCTTTGAACCTAAGCCGTCTCCGTTGCATCTTGCTGCTTAGTCTGCCAGTGCAATAATCGATACAGAGCTGGCAGTACAAGCAGTGTGAGTATCGTAGATGAAATTATTCCGCCGATTACTACCGTCGCTAACGGTCGCTGTACCTCCGACCCTATTCCGGTGTTAATCGCCATTGGTATAAAACCTAACGATGCAACCAGAGCGGTCATGAGCACGGGTCGCAATCTAGTCATAGCGCCATCGTGAATCGCTGTTAATGTGTCAGCGCCATCATCAATCATTTTCCGAATAAACGAGACCATAACCAATCCGTTAAGCACGGCTATACCAGAGAGTGCAATAAAGCCCACACCAGCCGAAATTGAAAGGGGTATGCCTCTCATGGTTAAAGCCAGCACGCCGCCTGTGAGAGCCAGCGGAACGCCGCTGAATATAATCAACGCATCTCGGAACGAGCCCAGCGCCATGACGAGAAGAGTGACGATAAGCAGCAGCGTTACAGGTACCACGATGGATAGTCTTTGGGTTGCCGATTGGAGCTGCTCAAAGGTGCCGCCGTACTCAACCCAGTATCCGGGAGGAATTTCGACGTTGGCGTCCACTGCCTGTTGCACGTCGGCAACGAACGAGCCTAGATCTCGTCCTCTCACATTCGCTGAGATCACTACGCGGCGTTTGCCATTCTCGCGATAAACCTGGTTATAGCCATTCTCGACACTAAATGTCACCAGCTCTCCCAGAGGAACTATTGAACCTCCGCGTACTTCTACGGGCAGATTGGCGAAGGCATCGGGATTCTCTCGCATCGATGCTTGTAGTCGCACCACAATATCGGAGCGCTGATCGCCTTCATAATAGATGCCAGCTCGCGTGCCACCTAGGGCTGTAGCAACCGTGTCTTGCAGATGTTCAAGGGTCACATCATAACGCGTGAGAGCAGATTTGATTGGCTCAATGGTAAGCACAGGTAGGCCGGTTGCCTGCTCCACAGCCACATCGGCAGCGCCTGGCACGCTGGCGACAGCGGTTTCAAGCTCGTCACCCAATGCGATTAGCTGATCGAAATCGTCGCCAAATACCTTCACCGCTAGTTCTGTGCGAACGCCAGCAAGCAACTCGTTAAAACGCATTTGGATAGGCTGCAAGAATTCATAGCGGTTACCGGGTACAGGGGTAACAATTTGTTCCAGCTCGGCGACGACCTGTGATTTGGTCTTGTTGGGATCGGCCCATTGATCGCGTGATTTCAGAATGATGAATGTATCTGCCACGCTTGGCGGCATTGGATCGGTAGCCACCTCGGCTGAACCAATTTTGGAGAAGACTCGCTCTACCTCGGGCAATGTCCGTACCTGATTTTCCAGCTGCAGCTGCAATTCAATTGCCTGGTTGAGCGAGGTGCCAGGAATGCGTAGTGCGTGCATGGCAATATCACCCTCATCTAGATTGGGAATAAATTCCGAACCAAGGCGAGTGGCGAGGTTGGCACACCAGACTACAGCTCCAATTGCCACCAGTAACACTAACCAGTGAAAGCGTAGGGAGAAGCTAAGCAAGGGGCGATAAAGCCATTTCGCCCCTGTAATAATTGGGTTGGCACGCTCGTGAACGGGTTTTCTAAAAAACAGGGCAATACACGCAGGAACGAAGGTAATCGATAACAACATACCGCTAAGCAACGCGATGATGACTGTAATAGCCATCGGGTGAAACATTTTCCCCTCGACCCCAGTGAGGGCGAGTATTGGAATATACACGGCAGTAATAATGAATACGCCGAAAAGCGCGGGGCGGATAACTTCAATCGTTGCATCGGCAACTGCCGCAAGCCGTTCTTGCAAACTGATCTTGGCTCCATTGTCATAGAGCTGGCCTAGGCGGCGCAGGCAATTCTCCATGATGATTACGCTACCATCGATAATGAGGCCGAAATCTAGAGCGCCTAGGCTCATCAAGTTGGCGCTGACGCGAGTTTGTACCATGCCGCTTATCGTCATCATCATGGCCAGCGGAATCACCATCGCAGTGAGTACCGCTGCACGGATATTACCAAGCAAGAGGAACAGCACGGCAACAACAAGTAGGGCGCCTTCTACCAGGTTTCTCTCAACAGTAGCCAGAGTCTTGTCCACCAGTTCGGTTCTGTCATAAACCGCTGTCACGCTTATACCTGGCGGTAGCGATGTGCTTATCTCCACCAATTGCGCAGCAACGTTATTGGCAACTTCACGGCTATTTTCGCCAATCAACATAAACACGGTACTGAGAACCACCTCGTGTCCATCTTGTGTGGCCGCACCGCCGCGCATCATTTCACCCAATTCTAGAGTGGCCACGTCCTTTACTCGGACAGGCAAGTCGCCATTTTCGCCGATGACGATTTCTTTAATGTCATCTATTGATTCAGCCTGACCGGGGACGCGCATTAGCCATTGCGCACCGTTGTTTTCTATAAAACCGGTGCCACGATTGGCATTGTTCGTCATTAAGCCCGCTACCAGATCTTTATGAGTTAAACCAAATGCTAGAAGTTTATTCGGGTCAAATGCGATTTGGATTTCTTTCTTGAAACCGCCGATTGGGTTTATTTCAACGACTCCAGGAACGCGTAGGAGTTGCGGTCGAATAATCCAGTCGTGGGCGGTTCGCAGATCGATAGGCGTTATGTTGCTGCCATCCGGATTGGTCGCTCCCGGCTCTGCATCAACGGTAAACATGAATATTTCGCCGAGCCCAGAAGCAATTGGTCCAAGCTCAGGTTTTAGGTCCGCCGGCAAATCGCCCGATACTGCATTAATGCGTTCGCTAACTTGTTGGCGGGCAAAATAGATATCAGTGCCTTCTTCAAAGATCACAGTGACCTGTGATAGCCCGTAGCGAGACACCGAGCGAGTCGAGGCTAGGCGGGGAATGCCTGCCATGGCGGTCTCTACTGGGAATGTAATGCGTTGTTCCGCTTCAAGCGGGGTATAGCCCGGCGCGGCCGTATTAACAGTTACTTGGACGTTGGTAATATCAGGTACAGCATCAATTGGTAGCCTAGTAAAATTCCATGCACCCAAACCCATAACGAAAAGAGTTAATAGCATTACCAAGCCGCGCCGAGCGATAGCCAGGCGTATAATCGATTCAAGCATGATTGTTTCCGTTAGTGATCATGACTGGCGCCGGATTTTTCCACATCCGCTTTGAGGACATAGCTATTCGTGGTGACATACTCAGTACCTGCATCGAGACCGCCAAGCACCTCCACCCAAGTTTCATCCTGACGCCCAAGTTCAAGCATTCTCACTTCGTAGGTGTCATCTACTTTGGCGAATACGACCGTAAAGTCTCTGAATGGTTGGAGTCCGGAGCGTTTCACAGCCAGTGGAACTTCAACCTGTGCTATGTCTACTTTACCTTCAACGAAGCTACCGGGAGGAAAATCACCCTCGTCGTTATTGATTAGAACTCTGGCTACAACAGCCTGACTATCCTCTACCGTAATCTTGAAATTACTGATTGTGCCTGCCGCTACCGCATCACTCAGTGGGGAACTGAGCGTCACTCTTGCGCCGATTCTGACTGATTGCCGACTGCTCGGATGAATAGACAATTCCGCCCAAACGCGGGAAGTATCCAGAACTGAAAATAAGACTTGTCCTGTACTCTGTTCTCCCGGGTTGATATTGCGCTCTGTCACTACGCCTGTAATAGGTGACGTAATAGTGTAGGGAAGTAGGCTCTGATTACTTTCAATTGTCACCAGAGGGTCACCGGCTTGTACAAGGGAGCCAATGCTAGTCGATACGGACTGAACCGTGCCGTCGAATCGCGCTCTGATGCTTCGAGAAAATTCTTCATTGGCTTTAATAGTGCCAATGACGTTGAGAGTTTGTTGCAGAGTGGTTGATCCAGACGTTTCAGTTTCGATGCCAAACGCTGAAATCATTTCGGGCAAAATAGTTGTGCGGCCTTCGAGGCTCTCGTATTGCCAGCTGTAGCTCTTATTCAGATAGCTGGCATCTACGGCAACATAGAATGAGTGCGGTTCGTAAATCACCGTATCTCCACGCAATGCATCTCCCATGGGTAAGAAGCGGATTACGTCACGCACATCGCCTAGGCGCGTAAGTGTTACAACTAATTCTATGTCCCTAGGAGACACCGGGCTGCCTTGGTCCGTTACCCATGCTCTGAATTCAGGAGGCACGCCTGTCTCGAAAATTGCTAGCTCAATGGCAAAATCATTTTCTACTAACATCCTGCCATTGTTAGGCCCGCGGTCATAATCACCGGGATCAGCAGCTTCTTCGATCGGTGGATTGGGAAGGGTTTCCTCGCTACATGCAGCAAGGAGACCCAGTGTCAGTACTAAGCAGAGAAGATGGACGCTTTGTTTCATTCTTACCTCATTGCCGTAATTGTGGTACTTCGATTGTTACGCCAGTTAGTCGTTCAATCTCTATTAGGTTCTGGTAGATATTCATAGCAGCATCGATTAACTCATAGCGGACGTTCAACAGGTTCAACTGACTTGTGCTCCACTCTAGATAGCTATATCTACCCGACTCATAGGCCAGTTGAGTTTCCTCCATGGCCTGTTCGTAGAGTGGGATCATGTCATTGGCGAATGCGCTGGTTAGGTGGATACTGTGTTCTAGTTCTAGATAGATAACATAAAGATCGGTTTCGATTTTTAGCCTTTGTGCCTGTTTCTCTGCCTCTGTTCTGGCGATGATGGCACGTTGTTCAGCTATTCGTCCGCGATTGCTATTGTCATTCCCAAGCGGAATGGTGATATCAGCCACAAAGGCATGATCGCTGGTTTGTTCCAACCAGCGAAAGCCGCCGGACACTCTCCAGCTCTGCTTGTTTCTGGCTTCTTCCAGCTCTAGTTGTGCATTATTCATTCGTTGTAAAGATAGGTAGCGTTCTATGTCCGGGTTTTGTGCAAGACGTTCTCGCAGGCTCTCGAAATTCTCGATGTTCGGAATACTGAACAGGTTACCAATGACGCGTGAAAACTCTGGGTCTGTTGAACCCCATTGCTGAGCTAGCCTGTGATAAGCCGCTTCCAGTTCGTGCTCTATATCTTCGGCTACTAATTCCATGCGACGCAGATCCGCCTGGGCGCGGGCCAATTCGGCGGTCGGCGTCGTGGCTGCGCTTACACGGCGCTGAGTCGCTTCTACAACTTCTTGACCAAGACGTATTCCACCCGTGGCGTTCTGCAATCTATTCTGTAGCACGAGACATTGGACATAGCGACGTGCCGTTTCGGCAGCGGCATCAAGTCTTTGCAGGGTGATCTCTGTTTCTAATAGGGTAGAACCTGCACGTGCTGCGCTAACTCGTCGCGTCCGGACGCCACGTTCGAGTATCCACGCGATACTGCCGGTAGTCTGCATGCCTCTCAGTAAATCGTTAGGGCCTGAGCCAAGTATATTTTCTACTTCAATATACAATTCCGGCCGTGGCTTGATGCCTGCTTGTAGTATCTGTGCATCCAGTACCTGCATCTGATAACCGGTGGCAATTAAATCGGGATTGTCACTTAGGGTTCGACTTAACGCATAGGGGAGATCGATGACGCTACTAGTAGCGCGATCCTGTGCTGCCGAGATCGAAGATGCAAAGGCAGCTAGAATGGCTATTACTGCCGTTCTGGCGAAATTCGAGTGACAGGCTGCGTTATTGGGAATGTCTAGCGCCATGGCATTCTGAAAGAATTTCACTCTCATAACATCTATTTCCAATTGGAATCGAATGGGTGTTGAGGGGTATGGCTTGCAGTTGCATGCCACCTACATCTACTCATCTAAGTGTGGCTTGGAATAACTGTGTTCTAGAACCGGTCGTCGCCAGAATAACCTGCTGGTTTCATAGCAGGCGGTCCGGAAACGGCGCTAGATTGTTTGCTCAATGTGAGTGGCCAGAAGCTGAACTTGCCATCGAGACAAAAGTGCCAGTGTTGGTGAATACCATGGTCAAATGAGTGTGCGCACTAGTGTCTGAATAAGAAACGATCCAGTTCTGTATTCCTTCCTGACGGACCAAATTGGCAGTTGGAGAATCTATTGCCGCCCAAGAGGATGCCAGCTTGCCTTCTTCGATAAGTTGCAGCTTAGTCTCAGAAGCGACAGCTATAGCTTGCCCCTGATCTAACGGTTCTGCGTCATGGCCTTCGTGTGCGAAGCCGGTACCAGTTAACAGTGAAATAGCCATGAATAGTGCGATGCGTAATGTTTTCATTTGTCTTAATCTCCTAATGAGTAATTGTGCGGTTTATTTTAGGCCGATAATCTCGTAGTTTCCCTGCGTTTCGAGGGTGACGACTACATCTTCACTGCTACCGTTGCGCCAATACCAGCCATGTGAACCAGCGAAAGGCGCTGTGATGGAGCCCTTCATTTCACTGCCAGTCGCGGCGGCGAAACTTTCAAAATAGCCGGTCGTATCACCTTGCGGCTCCCCATGCAGGTCAAAGTACAGGTCGCGTTCTGCGCTGTTCCAGGTATAGATTAAATTTCCGTACTGTTGCAGATGGAATTTGTACTCGAGCCCGCTATTTGCAGGAATGGTTATCGTGGTTTGGTCTTCTCTGTATCCTGGTGTATCTGTCAAATCAGGCACGCCTGCTTCGGGTTCCGTAGAAGTTGCGGCAAGCACAGTTAAGCCGAGCGCATTCCCAACGCCCGTGGGATCGATGTTGTATTCGGACGGCAATACGATTGTCACAAAAATAATCGCCGCCAATGACACGGCAACTGCTAATGCTTTAATGAGAGTCTTGGTTGGTTGAATCGGGAGTTCTACATCACTCATTTCATGCTCCAGGGCTTATAAAAAAACCGGTAAGTTGATACATAGTGAGAATGACTCCACCGCTCATCAATAGAGTATTACTTACGGTCGCAAATCTTAAATAACTGTCATATCTACGCCAGAAACTTAGTGCAATCAGTACGAAGCTGAGAGCGATGATCTGCCCCATCTCGACACCGACATTAAAGGCAAGCAAGTTTTGCAGCAAGCCATCGCCACCGAAGTCGAATTCTTGCAACTTTGTTGCTAAACCAAAGCCGTGAAACAGGCCAAAGATCAGTACGGCTGCCCTAGTATCTGGTTGATACCCAGTTAGGCGCTTGAAGCCACCTAGATTGTCGAAACCTTTGTAAACAATCGATAGGCCGATAACAGCATCAATCAGAAAAGCGTTCACTTGAATATCGTTGTATACGCCGAAGAGCAGAGTAAGACTATGACCAAGGGTGAAGAAGCTAACGTAAATTAATACGTCTCTTGTTTGGTACAAGAAGAAAATCACACCAACTAGAAATAATAGATGGTCATAACCGGTAACCATGTGTTTTGCGCCAATATAGAGAAATGGGACAATTGCCACGCCCTGGTTGCTGCTCAGGAATTGCTGAGTGCTCTCATCGACCCCATGGGCAGAGGCTAGTGCGGGAAGAAGGCTGATTAGCACGAGCCAAAACAAACGCTGGCCGAGTGTCAATATTTTGTTCATCGTTTGTAAACCTTGATTCAACTGAGAGAGTCGAATTTCCAAATCGATTTCAGGAAATGTCGCTCTGTGTTTGAGTTGATACGTTGTTAAGACTAGCCATTTTTAATAGTGCGACAACGTATACTCTATCGTATGGTGAATACAATCAGCCGACATGGCGCACAACACAGACATAGAAACAAAGAACAGGAAAGTAGCTAAAACCGGAATCGATCTTCCCCTGTCTTCGGCTAATAGGTATTCAATTCTCTGTTCTATATTGTCAATGCCGTAGTTGCAGACAAGGCTGGTGTCCGCATGTAAATGTAAGGGTTGGGCAACAAGCCTTCTCACTTTCAGAAGTGTAGTGGCGATGGTCGCTCTGTCTGAGATTTCATCTAAAATTGCTCTATCAGCACCCTGTTCCATCGCGGTAGTCATCGATTGATTTAGTCTTTGAGAGACTTTTCTGGGGAAGAGGGCTGTGAGTAGTTGAAACAAACATTTCTTGGCCGGATCATATCGACGAACGTGTTCTTTTTCATGCAATTTGATAATTGAAAGCTCTTCGGTGCTCAATTGTGAAAGCAGAGCCTGGGTAATGTAGCTTTTAGGTTTTAGATAACCTGCGGTGAACGCAGCCGGGGTATCTGTGTCCAGTCTTTGAATATCAGAGTCTAGGGGTTCGGCTAACGCAACTAGTGTATTAAGTTTGTTACCGCTATCGAGCAGCCTCAGCACGTGTTCTATAGAAACATACATTACATAAATCAGGGATATGGCGATTGAGGTGCCATGCCAACTGGCTAGTATAAATGCTTGAGGATGGTGCCAATGAAAAATCCCAGAACTTATTCTCGCAGCCCAGTAATCGCCGGTTGATGAAAGAGCAATAAAGCCGGCAAGAATGCCAATAATCCACGGAGACAACGCTACCAGCCAGAGAAAGCTCCGTCGTGCATCTACGGTGAAACGGCCGAAGCGATTGGTTTTGACTTGAATGCTGATTGTAATTAACCCAACTACAATTAGACTACTGATCGCAATGACCGAGATCCAATTCAGTATAAAAGCCGAAAATCCTGAAATCATGACTTTTGCTTCCTGTTGGCTTGCTTGCGATATTCCTGTATCGATTGATCGAGCTTATCCAGCTGTGACTCATCCAACTCAGTGGACAACGAAACGAACGCAGCAAGCAGGCTATCTTCGTCTTCGCCAGTGAAATCCTGAGTTACGTCTCTAATTAGTTGGCCTATGAAAGTCTTGCGTGAGGCTGCAGAGCTGTACTGAAATGCATGGCTTTCCTTTGTACGTAAGAGCAGGCCTTTCTTGAACAGACGATCCAGCGTGCTCTGGATAGTGTTCAGACTGCCACCTCTCTGCTCCTCGAAGTACGCATATACTTGTTTGGCATCGGCTTTATCTATGCTCCAAAAATAGTTCAGTACCAGTTTTTCTAGCTCGCCCAAACGCATGAAAATTAGCCTTGGTGGTTACATTTCAGAATCGAGGGATGGTCACATTTAGAAAACCGACTGTCAATCGGTATTTTGCCGTCTGCTACAAATTCACACTATTCCGATGTTTAAGGATGTGGCAGGCTAAAATACGTAAAAGCGAGCTGGGTAGTCATGGCGGGGATAGGGGGTGAACTCAAAAACCAAAACCCGGATCTAGGAAGACTGTGAAGATAATAAATCAATATTTTTCGATAGGATAATTTAGCGTGCTAATTCTGGTGGTTTTGTAGCTAAGTCTAGCGGCATTATCGATTACAAAGTCTTGGTCTTCTATTTCTTCCGACATTGTAGAATCGTCAAACCAAATTGAAGCTACATTATCAGGCCATATAACAAAGCCATCACAGTCTAACTCGCCGTTATCCTCAATGTTGCTTTGTAGTAGCTCCAGTTCGGCTGAGATATCAACATCATCATCTAAGTGATCGTAGACATGTTTGGCGGCTCTAAGTATTGCTTCGTCCATTGTTGTTCTCACTTTCTTAGCCCATGCAGGCTATTGAATAGCTAATAACGATAGTTAGATAAATCGCACTTGTTAATCTTATAAAACTCACGGTATTTCGTATATTTGTGCTTGGTGATTAAGCTAAATAGCAAATAAAAACAGTAGTTTAAAGTCAATTATACTGTCATGTATAAGCGATTTTGGGCTTGGCATTGCTAGTTTATCTCTTTTTATAATACCAATAATTCATCGCTATTAAGCACCTGAACGCACACACACTCCTTGCCACTTAGCCACTTATGACACGTGTTTTCATAAACTTTATATAATTATATTCTCTATAACTTTTTAGAAATAAGTGTCATAAGTGGCAAGTTCACCTCAAAGCCCCTGTTCATGCGGCCTGCAGGTAGTTTGCATGTGTCACGCTATGTGGCTAGAAGCGGCTACAAGTGACTAGCTAGCCGTCCCAATCGTAGTCGGTTAGCCCAATGGCGCTTTCAAAGTCCTTCCGCGCTCTAGTGAGACTAGGAAAATCAATTCCTCGCCTTTGCATTTTGTCAGCGTCACTCTTTCTAGTTAGTTCAATAGAGGGTATGACACGTTTAATCGAAGATATAATTTCTTTGTTTGACAGTGGTTCGTATCGTTCAACCTGTTTGTCAAATGAAAGTAGCGCAGACTTGAATTTCTCCGTCGAGATCCAATAGCCATCATCCCACTCGGAAGGCTCATTGAGATCGTTATGATAAGGCGCGGGATTTATTTGCTCACTTACGCAAAGCGCTTCGAATAGGAATCTCTCAATTCCCTCCAGTGACTTCAGCTTTTGTTCTTTATGCGTCGAAGTTGAAGGATACTGGTTCACGTTAAAGTCACTAATATCCCGCTGCTTTAGATGATAGAGAAAAGCAGGGATAGTTTTGCCATCATGAAGAGCATCATAGAATCTACGCCAATACTCTCCTTGTTTTTTTTGCTCTTCAGCAGATGCAGATTTGTTTATCTTTTTCTCTTCACTGACCTGTAGCATAAAGAAACGCCTGTTATCCGCAGAGACTTGACCGAAGTGCTTATGGTTAGTTGCAGCAAAGCAGCGATGAAAGGACTCTATCTCTCGCTTAGGTTGGTACTTCTCTTCAATCCTAATGTATGGCTCTGTGATAAACGTCTTCAAAGAGTCCTGTGACTTCCTATCACCTTTAAAGATGGCTTCATCCAACCAGACTATGTAGCTTCGTTCTAGTGCCCCAGTAAAGCGTCCCAGTACGTCATCGACATTAGAAACCTGCATCGTAGAATGCGACCAAATCGCCTCTAACACGCGACACATCGAGCCTTTACCTGTGCCTTCGCCTCCCATGTAAATGATCATTACGCCTGCTTTTTCCTCTGGCTTTTGCACCATATGAGCAAGGTAGTTCATGTGGTATTCGTAATACTCTTCAACGCCTGAACAAATGACGTCACGGATGTGGTTATCAATTACTGAAAAGTCACCTTGTTGAGGCGTAGGTGTTGGCCCGGACCACAAGTTAAGTACATTATCTGGCATTTGCTGTGGTGAGAATGCGGTACTAACATAGTGAGTAGTTGATGGTTGCTTATAGAACTCTTCGATTACAACAGAGGTCTTTGCAATTGGTAGATTGGAAGCTTCCATGAGTCTTTCCATAATAAGCTTTGCATCTGCGCGACGCACAAAGCTTAGTCTCTGCTTTCTGTCACCGGCCAAGATATTCCGTATTTCTTTCTTTTTGAGAACACGAATTTCTCCATCAATCTCTATCAATGCGAACTCGTTCTGTAATAACGCCAAGGCTTCTTTAAGCATGGTAGCCTCCTAGAGTCGCGTAATGATAAACAGTCCCTAGTGAAAAAAAGCCATCTCGATAAGAATTCACCAGTGATCTAAACGACCTGTGGTCGAACTTGCCAGATTGCGCAGACCATTCGAGTGCTATTTCTTCTGCATCTGTATATCCGGTGCTAAGCACAGAGAAAACAACGTCTCTCCAAGTGTGGTAATCACAATCTGGATTTATATAGCAAAGAAGCTCTCGTAATATTGCGACCCTGCGGGGAGTGTCTAGGCTTGTGTGATGCTTCGCATAACCAACTGGTCGCTTTACACTTAGTAGTTCTTCCCAGATTTCGAGGATGCTTAATGGTAAAGGCGCTAGCGAAGAAAGGTCACCACGCACCCATTGATATTCAGTGCCGCACGGATGCTTGCTAGGCGGAATTACATCGCAGACCGTTTTCCCATCTGCTGATGCGCACCGCAGCTCAAAAGCAATCTTGCCATCTACCTCCACTGCAAGGCTCGTTAGAGCGCCTGTGAGCGAGGGCATCGAATAGAACGCCTTGACGCTGTTTGATCTTCCAGATAGCGCGATAACGCCGCCAGAGCTATCTAATAATGACTCTAAGTCTATCCCTCTCGTGTCAAACCACGTCTTAGCGCTTGGCATGTGGTCAATGTCTAATGCACAGGTGATAGGGCTACAATATGCATGGGCAAGGGCTACATTGCCTGAGGAAAGACAAGAGGAATCATCTGCGGATCTATGACAGTTTTTTCGGAGGTTCCAACCCTCGAAAATAGGACTCTTGTAACCCGAGGGGAGCGCTATGTAGGCCATACCATCAACAAATTTAAATTTGGGCTTCATGAGATTGCCCTCTTTGTAAATTCGCTGATATCGCTGTTAGACCAACGCGTGCTACCTGTGCTTAGCTTCACAGGCTGCGGAAGTCTTCCCTCTCTGGCCCATAGCCATATAGTCGATCGAGAAGTGTCAAAGTATCTTGCTAAAGTTTTGTCTGACGAGTAGCCAATGCCAAGTTGAATTTGGTCATCTTCTAAAAGTTGCGGTGTGTTTGATTGATTTTTCATGTCTATACCTCCGTTTAGTCAACAGAGCCGATTAGACTTGATTAGTTATATCTCTTCTTTCGAATGAAGGTGTATGGCGGGATTTTAGAGCCAATGAAGGTGCAATGAAGGGAAAATATTTTAAAAGAGGAAGGGATTACAACCTTACTACGTACCGGCCTATGAGTGTTTCCCAAGATTTTGGTATGAGTGAGCCGCGCTCAATTTTTGAGTGATCTAAATAGAAATGTACTTCTTTGTGTTTATCTACTTCGATAAACAGCGGAACTAATTTTGGGTTTCGCGCAAGTGTCTTTCGGAGCGCAGCCGGAGTGGGGCGAGGTTCTCCTGCTATTGATTGCTTCCTTAAATATTTCTTAAGTTCTGCGTAGAACTCATTTCTGGTGTCTGATTCAGTATTCACCGTCCAAGTTTGCTTAATCTGTGGCAGATGATCATCCGGTGAAGGGTCTGCATATTTTTCAGCTAAGTCGCCGATTAACTTTTCTACATCGGGGTCAACAGTTAGTCCTAGGTGATTGGCTTGTCCGCACCAGTAGAAGATGTCCTGCCGAGCTTCAAAAACCTCATCGAGAATCGCTCTGTCTATAATTCTGACGAACCTATCAATTGCTTCAAACGTCGGGTAGTGCTGATTTAGACAGTATTTGACGCGGTCACCTATCAAAACTTTGTCTGGGTCTAAGTTGTTCAATAAATAGGCTGCTTCTACTGAGGTAAAAGAGGTGAAATATAGCCAGTAGTCTAAGTCTGCGGATAGGTTGGCTTGCTGAATATAGAGCTTTTCAAGCACTCTCAACGCCTCTGTGTCCTCAGGATTGCTGACGGGTTGCTCTGTTAAGTGCGTGGCCAACGATGCTAGCTGAAGGTCTGCTTGACGCTCGCTCATGCCAGACTTCATTAGTTCTTTTTTAGCCCTTTGAGCTATTAATTTCTTCATTAGCGACGTCTTGAGTGGATTGGCGTGACGTTGTTAGTTTTATGTCCTTCGTAAACCCATTCTGAGTAAGCCTCAAGCACTTTGCAGCGCTCGTCAAAGAGTTGTGATCGAGCATAAGCTGCTCTGCTGCCCACAGTGTCGCAGTGTTTTAATGATAGCTCTAGCGCTTCTTCAGAGAATCTCTGCTGCTCTTGTCCCCATGTCCGGAATGTAGAGCGAAATCCATGCGCTACTGCATCAAACCCTAAGGCATCAGGCAGAGAAGACATATAGGCATCAGGGATAACCCTGCCTGCTTGTGTTCTGAATACATGCCCCGATTGAGTTTTGTAGGAGGGTAGTGATCTTAATAATCTAACTGTTGTTTCCGTCAAGGGGATGTCCCACTGTTTGCTACTCTTATATTTCCCTGCAGGCACACGCCATATCTTGCTCTCAAGGTCTAATTCATCCCAAGTGACTAGTCTTGCTTCACCCGCTCGTGCGGCTGTCAGTACCATGAACTCAAAGCACTTAGCGTCTGGGCGAGAATGGGCAGGCTCATCGTATTCATTTAGCGCCTTAATAAACTCCGGAAGTGTCCGCCAATCAATGGCTCGATGATGCTTCACAGGGGCGATTTTAGATGCCTTGGGGAAGGAGAGGGCGAGGTTGTCTTTCCACGTAGCAGGGTTGGCGTCAGTGCGAAGCTCTTCAGAGATGGCCTGCTGCAAGATTCTGTAGACGTAATTCTGTACACGTTTAGCGGTGTGGTTCTTGGTTTCCCAGATAGGTTCGAGCATTGCTATTAAATGCTTACGCTTAATATCCTTGATGTATAGGTGGCCAATGTAGGGGAAGGCGAAATCTCGAAGCCTTTGGGATAGGTGTCGTACTTGTTGAGGTGTCTTGTATGTCTTGCTCTCTTTAGCGATAAATTTCTTGGCAAACTCTTCAAAGGTAATCTGTTGAGATTGTTCTGCCGAAAGAGCCTCCTTCTTTGCTCGTTGCTCTGCTATTGGGTCAATGCCGCTTTTAATCGTGAGCCTATGTTCTCGCGCCAGTTCCCTTGCAGTTTTTAAACTGACGCTAGGGTATGAGCCAAGTCCAATATCCTTCCGCTTATCTCCGATCTTCACCCTAAGTACCCACGACTTAGAACCGGATGGTTTGCAATACAGATGCAGGCCTGCAACTCCGCCGACAGGGTATCTGTGAGGCTTTGGAATGCCGTTGCTATCGTGTTTGAGCGTTAGCTTACGTACTTGCACGTCTGAGAGAGCTTTGGATTCTTTAGGCATATTGTTCCCACATCTGTTCCCACATAGATAGTTCTATTGGATGCTACAGATTTAAACGTTTTAGAACAAGGAGCTAACGGTAAAAACAGTGTATTGATGTATTTCAGAGATGGGGATGAACTGATTAGAACAAGTAGATGGTAGCTACGGGTGGACTTGAACCACCGACCCCAGCATTATGAATGCTGTGCTCTAACCAGCTGAGCTACGTAGCCACAAAGGGATGCGCCGTGCCGCGCAAACGATGATCGTTCGGGGCGCTTGCGCCGAGAGTTGACTAACCCTTGAAGAGGGCTCAACAATTCTCGAAGGACGCGAATTCTGGCGATTTTGCGTCCTTTTGTCAAGATTAGACGTTGAATCTAAAGTGAATAACATCGCCGTCCTGCACAATGTATTCTTTTCCTTCTAAACGCCATTTGCCGGCGTCTTTGGCGCCGTTCTCGCCTTTGTTTTCGATATAGTCATTGAAGCCGACAATCTCGGCGCGTATGAACCCCTTCTCGAAGTCTGTGTGAATCACCGCTGCTGCCTGCGGGGCCGTGGCGCCTTGCTTAACCGTCCATGCGCGGACCTCTTTGGGGCCCGCTGTAAAGTAGGTTTGCAGTCCGAGTAAGGCGTAGCCTGCGCGGATAACTCGGTCGAGGCCGGGCTCTTCCATGCCCATCTCTTGAAGAAACTCGTCGCGTTCGTCGTCTTCGAGTTCGGCGATCTCGGCTTCGAGTTTATTGCACCCA
>Ga0222714_10001274_pt1 | contig 28439 bp, 40 predicted proteins | sample C33_3DmetaG_FD_165048 | JGI IMG/M metagenome (GOLD analysis project Ga0222714, IMG submission 165048) | Estuarine water microbial communities from San Francisco Bay, California, United States - C33_3D | ecosystem: Environmental > Aquatic > Marine > Unclassified | place: USA: California... | reverse complement strand
TTATCTAATGAAAGATTTTTCGTGGATTAAAAATTTTGAAAAATTATCTCAAAATATTTTAAAAAATCAAGACTGTTCTGGATTTATTAGCATAACCGTTGAAAATTTAAAAGATTGCGTTGCTCCGAACTGGTTAAAACAAAAATTAATAGCCTCAGGTATCACATTAAAAAATAATTTAATAGATTTTCAAACTTATATAATACTCGAAACAGGATATCCTTTTGAATTTTATGATCTAGAAAAAATTTATTTGCATTCAAACACTTCAAGTTTTAACTTAAGCTTAACTAGTGGTAACAATGTAAAAAAATTTTATGCTGCTAATAATTTGACATATGATATTAATGAATCAATTTTAATTCTTAAAGCTAATGATTTGCCAATAAGTATAGCTGGAATTATTGCCAACCAAAATGTAGCTTATTCAAACGAAACAAAATCTTTATTAATTGAAGGAAGTATTTTTAATGCTGCGAAGATTCGACAGCAATCACGTATATTAGGACTTCGTACGGACCGATCATCGCGATATGAAAAATCGTTAAAAAATACAAATCTTTTAGAAGCGTTTTATCGTTTAATTTCATTATTAAGAATTAAAAATCCAAATCTAGTTATTAAGTTTCATACTATTGCTACTCCAATTAAAGAAAGTATTAAAACTATTCAGTTAGATTATAAAAATATTAAAGAAATTTTAGGACCGGTTGGCAAAGATTCAAATAATAAATATGAATATTTATCACCACATACTATTACGAATTTATTAGTTCGCTTAAATTTTAAGATTAACTATAATGAAAAAAAGACTATTTGGGATGTTACAATTCCATCATTAAGACATGATGATATTAATTTAGAAATTGATTTAATTGAAGAAATTGGACGTATTTATGGTTTTAATAATTTTATAACCCGACTACCAAATATAAATAAAATTGGAATTGAAGATTTTAATTATCAAATTCGTAAAAAGTTGACGGCATGTCTACTTAATTTAGGATTAAATGAATTAGTTCAATACTCACTTGTTAGTGAAAAAACATTTGTCTCTAATCAAATTGAATTAGTAAATCCTCTAGTAAAAGATTATTCAAATTTAAGATCTAGTTTATTACCAAATTTATTACAAGCTGTGGAAGAAAACTTCAAAAATAATAAATCAATCTTAGAAGGATTTGAATATGGCCATATTTTTTCCGGAAAGACGTTTACTAATTTACAGGAGAAAGAACATGTTGCAGGAATTTTTGGTGGAACTAAAACAAAATTAAGTTGGTCTAGTAGTACAAAATCTTTAAATTGGTTTGAAGCTAAAGGTCAAATCGAACAATTATTTCAAAAATTAAATTTAAAAACGTCATGGAAATCTTATACTCCGATTAAAGAAAAAGCAATTTTGCATCCCTATCGAACTAGTGAAATTTATTTCAATTCTGAAAATCGTTTAGGAATCTTTGGTCAAATTCATCCTTTTATTGCTAAAAGATTAGGAATTTCTAGTGATCTTTTTTTATTTGAATTTGATTTTGAATTAATTCAAAATCAAATTCAACAAAATCAACTGGTAAGTTATCAAGAATACACAGTGTATCCAAAAATTGTTAAAGATTTATCTTTTATTATGAATAGTGAAATTTCATTTAATAATTTGAAAGAAACTTTATATTTAAATGGAAGCAAGTTCTTAAAAAAAATAGATTTATTAGATGAATACAAAGGAAAAGAAGTTCCTGCAAATTATACAAGTCTATGCTTACAATTTACTTTTCAATCAGATCAAGAAACCTTACAAACTAAAATGATCGAAATAATAATTGAAAATATTAAGTCAGTTTTAACTAAAAAGTTTGATGTTACACTTCGTGAATAATATATTTCATAAAATTTATTAATATCTAATGATAATTCTATAAGATATTATAGAATTATCCACCTCCTACAATTGTTACTATTTCAATATTATCATTATCCTTAATAAAAATTTTTTTCCAGTTTTGTTTTTGGCAAACTAGTTTATTGTGTTCTAAAACTAGTAGAGATTCATTATAGTTAAAATATAAAAGTAAGTCGAAAATACTAATTAATTCTTTGGTACAATAAGATTTGCCATTTAATACGAAAGTTTTGAATTGGGACATAATTTTTTTATATAATAATCTAGACGTCTAATAACATGACCTGGTAAAGTATTAATTAAAACAGTATGGCGGGTGTAGCCAAGTGGTTAAGGCAGTGGGTTGTGGTTCCACCATTCGCCGGTTCAAGTCCGGTCACTCGCCCTTGTTGTTATTTTATTTTTCTTTAAGTATTTAAAAAATTATTTATACATTAAATTTATTTTTATGTCACGTTATCGAGGACCTAAATTAAAAATTAGTCGAAGATTAGGACCATTACCTGGTTTAACCCTAAAGAAATCGAATAAATTAAATCGTCCAGGAAAAGATGGTAATTCTGCAGATATGGGAAAAAAACCGACTGAATATGGTATTCGTTTAGAAGAAAAACAAAAACTAAGATTCAATTATGGTTTATCAGAAAGTCAATTATTTCGATATGTTAAAGAAGCACGAAGAAGAAAAGGGGTTACAGGTTTAATTTTACTTCAACTTTTAGAAATGCGTTTAGATACGCTTTGTTTTACATTGGGATTTGGAAGCAGCATTGCTCAAGCTCGTCAATTAGTAAATCATGGTCATATTAAAGTAAACAATAAGACTATTGACATACCGAGTTTTCAATGTCGACTGAATGATATTATTAGTGTTAAAGAAAAAAGTACTTCGAAAAATTTAATTACAAATGCTATTAAAACTAATCGTCGTCGTGAAATTCCAAACCATTTAAAATTGGATGAATCAAAACTTGAAGCAACAGTTTTAGATTATTGTGATCGGAATGATATTCAATTAAATTTAGATGAATTACTTGTAATTGAATACTATTCTCGTCGCTAATTTTTTATAAAATTAATGAAATAAAAAATTAACTTATACTTACCTATTATTTTATTTATGTTAAAATTAAGATTAAAACGGATTGGAAGAAAACGCTTACCTTCATACAGATTAGTTATTATGGAAAATACAGCTAGACGAGATGGTCGACCAATTGAAGAGGTTGGTTATTATGATCCATTATCAAAAAACTATAAATTTGATTCGATAAAAATTAAAAAATGGTTAAATTATGGAGTAAAACCTACTGAAACTGTTTCGGCTTTATTAAAAAAAGCAGAAATTATTTAAAATAATAATTTAAATATATACGTCAATAGATATCGATATTTGTTAGAATTATAAGTAAGTTTATTAAACATAAAAGGAGCCTATGTCACATTTTACAAATATGAAAACAAGTTTTCGAAATCTATTTTATTTAACAAAAACTTTAAATCAATTAAACATTCAATACAATCAAAAACAAATAGTGAATGACAAATTAAATTCTTCTCATATTAATTTAGTTATTCCACAGTCAAACTCTTATAACAGTGAATTTTGTTGGAATGGACAAGAATACGATTTAGTAGTTGATACAAGTTTCTGGGAACAAGATTATCCAGTTCAAAGTTTTATTGATAAAATAGCTCAAAAATACGCTGCAGAAGTTGTTGTTGGAGAAAGTCAAAAAATTGGTTTTAAACCTGTAACATATAAACAAAATGCTGATGGATCAAATACTATAATTTTAGAACGTTGGGGAAATTAAAAAGTAAATTTTTACGGATAAAATTAAAATCTGATAAGTTTTATTGTAAAAATTCAAAAAATCTTAAAAAGTTTTCGGAGACCGAAAAAGAGTTGGGTGTTTCAAAAAACCTATAAAAACACCCAAATTTACCAAAATCGAAAAAAAACGGTAACTATTCCGACTATTAGTTATATATTAGTTATAAGATTTTTTACGATGTGAACTGGTATTTTATCTTAAAAAATTAATACAATGTCAATTCAACGAAACAAGAATGTATTGCATAGTAAGACCTTAAAGCAAGAAAATACTGAAAAGTCTGTTAAAAAAAATGAGACTTTAGAAACAACATTAAAAACTAAAGCAGGAGCTCTTTTTATTTCTGAAAAGCAAATTATAATAATTAAAATTGAACAACAACGAGTTAAATTCTAGGCATATCATGTTTTAACTTTTCTCAATATTGAGACTGTTGGTACTTTTAGTCCTTCCTATAAAAATTTGTAGTACCGATAAATGTTTTTCAAGATTAAACAAGTGCCAATCCCTAATAATTACTATTTCTCGCCAAAAATAAGCCTGAAGATTTCCAAGATTCAGAGGAAATGACCGAAATAAAAAAAGCTGTTAATTAAAAAAGAATTACTAATTAATTTAAAAATTAATAAAATTTTTTTTGAAACTTGCAAAAAAAATAACTATTTAGTTAAAGTAGTATTTTAACTACTAATATTATCAATTAAAAAAAATAATGTCCAAAAAAATTTTATATCAAGATAATGCTCGACGTGCTTTAGAACGTGGTATGGAAATTATGGTTGAAGCTGTTTCGGTTACGTTAGGACCAAAAGGTCGAAATGTTGTATTAGAAAAAGCTTATGGTTCACCGCAAATTGTAAATGATGGTGTTACTATTGCAAAAGAAATTAAGTTGAAAGATCATATTGAAAATACTGGTGTTTCCTTAATTCGTCAAGCTGCTTCAAAAACAAATGATGTTGCAGGGGATGGTACAACAACCGCAACTGTTTTAGCTTATGCAATGGTAAAAGAAGGGTTAAAAAATGTTGCAGCTGGAGCAAATCCAATTTCTATTAAATTGGGAATGGAGAAAGCGTCTCAATATTTGGTTACTCAAATTAATGAATTTGCACAACCTGTTGAAGATATTAAAGCAATTCAACATGTCGCATCAATTTCTGCTGGTAATGACGAAACAATTGGGTCGTTAATTGCTGATGCATTATCTAAGGTTGGTAAAGATGGAGTCATTTCATTAGAAGAAGGGAAAGGTATAGTTACAGAACTTGAAATTACGGAAGGAATGAAATTAGAGAAAGGATTTATTTCACCATATTTTATTACTAATACGGATAAAATGGAAGTATCATATGAAAATCCTTATATTCTTTTAACTGATAAACGAATTACTTTAGTTCAACAAGATTTATTACCTGTTTTGGAACAAATTACAAAAACGAAACGTCCTCTTTTAATTATTGCCGAAGACGTAGAAAAGGAAGCTTTAGCTACATTAATTTTAAATAAATTACGCGGGATTGTTAATGTTGTTGCAATTCGAGCACCTGGGTTTGGTGAACTACGAAAACAAATGTTAGCAGATATTGCAATTTTAACTGGAGGAACATTAATTACTCAAGATGCTGGTTTAAGTTTAGAAAATATTCAATTAAATTTATTAGGACAAGCACGTAGAATTATTATAACAAAAGAAAATACCACAATTGTTGCTTCTGGTCAAACTTTAAATGATATTAAAGTTCGATGTGAACAATTAAGAAAACAAGCTAGTGTTGCAGATACGTCGTATGAAAAAGAGAAATTACAAGATCGAATTGCTAAATTGTCTGGTGGTATTGCAGTAATTAAAGTTGGAGCTGTTACAGAAACAGAAATGAAAGATAAAAAATTACGTTTAGAAGATGCAATAAACGCAACACGAGCAGCTGTTGAAGAAGGAATTGTTCCGGGCGGTGGTGCTACATTTACACATTTATCGGAAAATCTTGTAACGTGGGCTAAAAATAACTTAAAAGAAGATGAACTGATTGGAGCGATGATTATTTCAAGATCTATTTTAGCTCCTTTAAAACGGATTGCGGAAAATGCTGGAATTAATGGCCCAGTTATTATTGAACAAGTTCAAGAACAAGAATTTGAAATTGGTTATAATGCCGCAAAAAATACATTTGGAAATATGTACGAAGAAGGTATCGTGGATCCTGCTAAAGTTACTCGTTCTGGATTACAAAATGCAACCTCTATTGCAAGTATGATTTTAACTACCGAATGTATTATTGTTGATGATAATTTAACTTTAAACGAATTTTAAAATTCGTTTAAAGTTAAATTAATGAAATTATAAATCATTTAAATTTGACATTGGATCTGTAGTTGAACCTGTATCTGTTTTAGATGCCATCATATCTGTCATAGCAATTTTTAAATCTTCAATTAATCCTTTTATAGAATTTAAATCATCTGATTGAATATTTTTTCGAATATCTTCAATTAAATTTTTAATATTTTGCTGTTTATCTTCATCAATATTATCCTTTAGAAGATTAAGTTCTTTTTCCGCTTCAAAACATAAAGTTTCAGCTTGATTTTTTAAGTCAATATTTTCACGTTTTTCTTTATCAGCTGCGGCAAATTTTTCAGCTTCTGCTAACATTTTATCAACTTCACTTTCATTTAAATTTGATGCACCCTGAATTGTTACCGACTGTTCTACACCCGTTTCTTTCTCTTTAGCTTTTACAGATAAAATACCATCAACATCAATATCAAATGTAACTTCAATTTGTGGAACACCGCGTTCTGCGGCTGGAATACCATCTAATCTAAAATTTCCTAAACTCTTATTCCCAGCAACTAGTTCTCGTTCACCTTGTAAAATATGAATTTCTACATTTGTTTGATTATCAACAGCAGTTGAGAACATTTCAGATTTTTTAACTGGAATAGTGGTATTTCGCGCAATAATTTTTGTCATTACTCCACCAAGTGTTTCTACACCTAGTGATAATGGTGTAACGTCTAATAGTAGAATATCTTTAATTTCACCAGCTAAAATGCCTGCTTGAATTGCCGCACCAATAGCAACAACTTCATCTGGATTAACTGATTGATTTGGTTTTTTACCAGTTAATGCTTCTACTAATGCTTGAATCGCTGGAATTCGAGTTGAACCGCCAACTAATACAACTTCGTTAATATCAGATTTATCAAGTCTTGCATCGTTTAATGCTTTTTCTACTGGAATTCGACAACGAGCGATTAAATTTTCACATAATTTTTCAAATGTTTCACGGTTTAATTCTTTATCAATGTGTTTTGGACCTGTTTGATCTGCTGTAATAAAAGGTAAAGAAATATTTGTTTTTTCAACAGTGGATAATTCCATTTTAGCTTTTTCAGCTGCTTCCGTTAATCGTTGTAAAGCTTGGATATCTGTTGATAAATCGATTCCTTCTTTTTCTTTAAAGTCATTCATTAACCAATTTACTAAGACTTTATCAAAATCATCACCACCTAAATTTGTATCACCAGCTGTTGATAAAACTTCAAAAATGCCATCACCAACTTCTAAAATTGATACATCAAATGTTCCACCACCTAAATCAAAAACTAAAATTGTTTCATTTTGTTTTTTATCTAAACCGTATGCTAATGATGCTGCTGTTGGTTCATTAATAATTCGTAAAACTTCTATACCTGCAATTTTACCTGCATCCATAGTAGCTTGTCGTTGGGAATCATTAAAATAAGCTGGTACAGTAATTACAGCTTGCGTTACTTCTTGACTTAAATAATCACTTGCATCATTAATTAATTTTCTTAATACTTGAGCTGAAATTTCTTCTGGACTAAATTCTTTTCCTAAAGCTGGACACTTAATTTTAATATTATCATTTGAATCTTTCGTTACTTTATATGGTAACTGTTTTGATTCAGCTGTTATTTCACTTTCTTTTGACCCAATAAATCGTTTAACCGAGAAAAAAGTATTTTCAGGGTTTATAACTGCTTGTCGTTTTGCAATTTGACCAACTAATAATTCTTGTTTTTTTGTATATGCGACTATTGAAGGAGTAGTTCGTAATCCTTCTGCATTAATAATTACACTTGGTTGACCGCCTTCAATTGCCGCTACTACTGAATTTGTCGTTCCTAAATCAATACCTACAACTTTTGCCATTTTTTCCCTCTCTTAATTTTTATAATTACTTGTTATATATAATTATAAGTACTAGTTAACAAATTAATACTTGCAATAATCCGCAACAATTTATTAAAAAAAATAACAGTTTTATGATGCAATGTGTGGACAAAGGCTAATAAACTATTTAAACTATTAGATATGAGTATTAATTTTAATTAGTATCTCAAGTTCTAAATTAAAAATTATGTTTATTTAATATACAAAATATTTGGAGGACTATAGTGAGTGTAGGTTTATTAGGTAATAAAATTGGTATGACACAAATTTTTGATGAATTGGGAAATAGTATTCCGGTTACCATTTTAAAAGTAGGTCCATGCGTTGTAACTCAAGTAAAAACTGAAGCAAAAGATGGTTATAATTCAATTCAAATTGGTTATAGTAGTGTTTTAAATAAAACACTAACGCAGCCACAATTGGGCCATTTACAAAAATCCAATATTCAACCCTTAAAATATTTAAAAGAATTTCGAGTTAATAATGATCATGAATTTGAAGTTGGCCAATTATTAAAAGTCGATTTGCTTACACCAGGTCAACTTGTTAATATTAAAGGTAAGACTATTGGTAAAGGTTTTACTGGGCTTCAAAAACGTCATAATTTTACTCGTGGTCCAATGACTCATGGTTCGAAAAATCATCGTGCACCCGGATCTATTGGTATGGGAACAACACCCGGTCGTGTTTTACCTGGTAAAAAAATGTCAGGTCAATTAGGAAATAAAATTACAACAATTAAAAAACTTAAAGTTATTCAACTAAATCTTGAAGAAAATATTTTAGTTATTAAAGGATCAGTTCCGGGAAAACCTGGAAATTTATTAAGTATTGTTCCTTCTGAATAAGAGAGACCAAAAAAACATTGAATATTAGTAAAATCAAGTATGACTGTTCAAAAATTTATAAAATATACTCCATTGGATACAACAGGAAAATTTTTAGATTCAACTCATCAATTAGAATTAAGCGTTTTTGAGAAATCTGGAAATTATTTATTGCACAAAGATCTTTTAAGACATTCTAGTTGCAACGTCAAGGTACCGTTTCAACAAAAACTCGTAGCGAAGTTCAGGGTGGTGGTAGAAAACCCTGGCGTCAAAAAGGCACGGGTCGTGCTCGAGCAGGTTCAAATCGTTCACCTTTATGGAAAGGCGGTGGTGTAACTTTTGGTCCTAAACCAAAAACTTTTTCTTTCAAAATAAATAAAAAAGAACGTCAATTAGCTTTACAAACTTTATTGTATAACAAAAAGAATAATATTCTAGTTATTGAAAATTTAGAAAATGCCTTAACTGATTCAAAAACAAAGAGTTTTTTAACAATTTGTAATAATTGCTCTATCAATTTAAATCAAAGAGTATTAGTAATTGTTTCACAAAAAACAATTCCCTTAAAATTTTCTACAAAAAATATTAAAAATGTTGAATTAATTTCAGCTTCAACTTTAAATACATTTAGTTTATTAAAAGCTAAACAAATTATATTAACCCCATTAGCAATAAATGATATAAAGGAGATTTATTGTGATTAATTCTTCTGATTATAAAACACAAAATATAAAATATCCGATTATTACGGATAAAGCTACACGACTTTTGGAAAATAATAAGTATAGCTTTATTGTTGATCGTCATTCGGATAAAGTGACAATTAAAGCTACTATTGAAAACTTATTTAATGTAAAAGTTATTAAAGTAAATACATGTCATCTTCCTCGTAAGAAAAAACGTGTAGGTCGATATATTGGTTGGAAACCAAAATATAAAAAAGCAATTATAAGTTTAGCAGAAGGTGATGTAATCAATTTATTTGCTGAAAATTAAAAAAAAATAATTAGTTTATGAGTATACGTCTTTATAAATCATACACACCTGGTACACGCAATCGAGCACTTTCAGGATTTGAGGAAATTACAAAATCAAAACCCGAAAAAAGTTTAATTAAAAAAAATCATAGAAATAAAGGACGAAATAATCGAGGTATAATTACTGTTCGTCATCGAGGTGGTGGTCACAAACGTCTTTATCGCATTATTGATTTTAAAAGAAATAATTATGGAATCGAAGGTACTGTAGCATCGATTGAATATGATCCAAATCGAAATGCTCGGATTGCACTTATTCATTTTTTAGATGGTGAAAAACGTTATATTTTACACCCAAAAAATTTAAACGTTGGCGATACAGTTCTTTCAGGTTCTGGCTCTCCATTAAATGTTGGTAATACATTACCATTGACAGAAATTCCGTTAGGAACTTCTATTCATAATATTGCGCTTATTCCAAACAAAAGTGGTCAATTAGTTCGTGCTGCAGGTACATCCGCAAAAATTTTAGCCAAAGAAGGCGATTATGTTACTTTACGTTTACCATCTAAAGAAATTCGATTAATACGTAAAGAATGTTTTGCAACTATTGGGGAAATTAGTAATAATGATGTATTTTTAGTTCAAAGTGGAAAAGCCGGTAGAACTCGGTGGTTAGGAAAACGACCAACTGTTCGTGGTTCAGTTATGAATCCATGTGATCATCCTCACGGTGGTGGGGAAGGAAGAGCCCCTATTGGTCGAACTCGTCCATTAACACCATGGGGTAAACCAGCATTAGGAATGAAAACTCGAAAACGAAAAAAACTAAGTGATGCTTATATTCTTCGACGTCGTTCTTAAGTAATTAATTAATACTATTAACAAAAAAAGATGCCAAGATCATTAAAAAAAAGTCCGTTTGTTGCTTATCATTTATTAAAAAAAATTAATAAAATGAATGAAGCAGGTAAAAAAGATACAATTATGACGTGGTCTAGATCTTCCACAATTTTACCGAGTATGGTTGGATTTACAATCGCAGTTTATAATGGTAAACAACATGTGCCAATTTTTATTTCCGATCAATTTGTTGGACATAAATTAGGTGAATTTGTATCAACAAGAAATTTCAAAACTCATATTAAAGCTGATCGAAAAGGAAAACGTTAATTAATCAGACCTAATGAAGCGAATTTTATATGAAATCCGGTGTAGATGTAAAGAAGAAATTTCGATTATAAAACAACGAAAATCTATTAAACGAAGCGAAGGAAAACCGTTTTTATATCCTAATAACAATGAAATTAAATCTAAAACTTTTCAAATAAAATACAATTACCCTTTATCGTCAATTGTAAAGTTTTTATTAAATAGTTTTCAAAAAAAATATCTCTATTATGCAATCGATGATATTTTATATTTATTAAAATCAAATCCAATTGAACGAGATAATCTTTTATCAATTTTATATTCACCTGTTCTCGCATTGCAAAATAATCTTTTTATTAATTTTTTTGATATATGGATTCATGAAATTTATATTAGTGAAATAACAAAACAAAATAAGTTTTTAAAGGCTAATTGTCAGAACGTTGATCAATTTAGTTTTATTACTATTAAGTTTTTGTATCGAACTAAAATACCAGTTAAAAAACAAGAGTCACTGTGGTAAATTTCAAGTCTATTTAATTTTTAAAAAGAGAAACTATTTTATATTAAGTTTAGATTATATATTACTAATAATTACTATGACCAATTCGCAATCAGTTAAAGCAGTAGCGAAATATATTCGAATGTCTCCTCACAAAATTAGACGAGTAATTGACCAAATTCGAGGTCGTTCATATCAAGATGCACTAATGATTTTAGAATTCTTGCCTTATGATGCAGGTGGACCTATTTGGCAAGTTGTTCATTCTGCGGCCGCAAATGCAAAACATAATTATGGATTAGATAAAAAAAAACTAATCATTGAAGAAATTTTTGCCAATGAAGGTCCAAAATTAAAAAGAGTTAGGCCACGAGCTCAAGGAAGAGCCTACAAAATTTTAAAACCAACCTGTCATATCACGGTTGTAATGAAAGAAAATACTTAAAAATAAATATGATTTTAAATTAAAAGGTTAATTCGATGGGGCAAAAAACACATCCTTTAGGGTTTAGGTTAGGTGTTACACAAGACCACAAATCTACATGGTATGCTAATTTTAATCAATATGCTAATATATTAGAAGAAGATGATAAGATTCGTACTTATATTAATTCAATTGCAAAAATTAATAATATTTCCAATCTCCAGATTCATCGAAATGGAATCAATGATCAAATTCAATTACAAATTGAAACAGGAAAACCAGGTATTTTAGTTGGTGAGTTAGGAGTTGGACTTGAAAATTTATTAAATAACCTTAAAAAACTTTTACCATCCAATCGTCAACTTACTATTAAAATTTTTGAAGTTGAAAAAGTTGACTTAGATGCAAACTTACTTGCGCAATTAGTTAGTGAACAATTAGAGAAGCGCGTTGCTTTTCGACGAGCAATTCGTGAAGCATTACAACGTGCTCAAAAACAAAATGTAAATGGAATTAAAATCCAAGTTTCAGGACGTTTAAATGGTGCTGAAATTGCTCGAAGTGAATGGATTCGAGAAGGACGAGTACCATTACAAACTTTACGTGCTGATATTAATTATGCAACAGCTGAAGCCAATACAATTTATGGAGTTTTAGGAATTAAAGTTTGGTTATTTAAAAGTGAAATTTTAGCAAAATAAAATATTATTTATTGGATTCGTTAAAAAATTTATATTCTTACTAAGTTAATTTGTTATGTTAAGTCCAAAAAGAACAAAATATAGAAAATATCATCGTGGACGTATGCGAGGTAAAGCAACACGTGGTAATGAAATTTGCTTTGGTAACTTCGGTTTACAAGCATTGGAACCAACTTGGATTACGTCACGTCAAATTGAAGCAGCTCGACGAACAATAACTCGTTATACAAAACGTGGAGCAAAGTTATGGATTCGTATTTTTCCGGATAAAACGGTAACAGCACGAGCCGCCGAATCAAGAATGGGTTCTGGTAAAGGTGCTGTAGATTACTGGGTAGCTGTAATAAAGCCAGGAACTATCCTATTTGAAATAAGTTCAGTTCCGGAAGAAGTTGCAAAAGCTGCATTAAGTTTAGCCGCTTATAAATTACCATTAAAAACAAAATTTATTAATAAAAATAGTATTCAATAAAAGATGAGTCTACCACAATTTACTGATATTATTTCATTTTCCAATATGGAAATCTCTGAAGCAATTGTAGAAACGGAAAACGAATTATTTAATTTACGTTTTAAAAAGGCTACACGACAAAGTTTTAAATCACATGAAATAAAACAAGCAAAACGGCGTTTGGCTCAATTGAAAACACTTTTAACATTACGATTAGAAAACTTGGAGCAAAAATAATAAACTAATAAATAATTGGATTAGAAAATTAAGGAGTTTTAAATGTCAGTTAAGCAACAAGTTGGAGTTGTAATTAGTAATAAAATGCAAAAAACTATTGTGGTAAAAATTGAAAACCGATATCCACATCCATTATATTCAAAAACATTAGTTAAAACTAAAAAATATTTAGCTCATGATGAATTAGAGAAATGTAATATTGGTGATCAAGTATTAGTTCAAGAATGTCGACCATTAAGTAAAAGAAAACGTTGGACATTAGTTGAAATTCTTTCAAAATCATCGTTAATAAGTTAACAATATTTTATGATTTATCCTCAAACAATTTTAACAGCGGCGGATAATACCGGTGCTAAAAAAGTAATGTGTATTCGAGTATTAGGTGGTAATAAAAAATATGCAGAAATTGGTGATACCATAATTGCAGTAGTAAAGGAAGCAATTCCAAATATGCCTATTAAACGTTCCGATGTAATTAAAGCAATTGTTGTAAGAACTAAGAAAACGATTCGGCGACAAGACGGAATGTATATTCGATTTGATGACAACGCAGCCGTAATTGTGAATGCTGATAATAATCCACGTGGAACTAGGGTATTTGGTCCAGTGGCACGTGAAATTCGTGATAAAAATTTCTCTAAAATTGTATCCTTAGCACCGGAGGTTTTATAAAATGGCAAAAAAACAAAAAATACATGTAAAAATCGGTGATGAAGTAAAAGTTATTTCTGGATTTCATAAAAATGAAACGGGAGAAATTATTAAAGTTAATAACAAAACTGGAAAAATTATTGTACAAGGAATCAATTTTAAATTTAAACATGTTAAACCAAATATGGATAATGAAATTGGTGAAATTAAACAAGTTGAAGCTCCGATTCATCATTCAAATGTCAAATTAAATTCAAAAGATTAATATGCTAAATCAGAATTCATTAGAAGAAATTGCCGATATTCATAATTTACTGGAAGATATTAAAAAAGAATATGAAGAAGGAATTAAAGCTATTCTTATTAAAAATAGTCCTTCTAGATTTTCTAATCCTCACACCATTCCAAAACTGAAAAAGATTCAAATTAATCGAGGTCTTGGATTAGCAGCTCAAAATACTAATATTTTAAAAAAAAATATTGAAGAATTTGAAAATATTACAGGTCAAAAACCTGTCATTACAAAAGCAAAAAAAGCAATTGCTGGATTTAAAATTCGTGAAGACATGGAATTAGGTTTAACTGTAACTTTAAGAGGGGAAAAAATGTATGCTTTTTTAACAAAATTATTATTTTTTACCTTTGCACAAATTCGCGATTTTCGTGGTTTGTCTCTACGAAACTTTGATAAGGCAGGAAATTATACATTTGGTTTAAAAGAACAATTAATTTTCCCAGAAGTAAATTACGATGATGTAGACCAAACACAAGGTTTAACGATTAACATAGTTTTAGATCAGTCTTCTCCAAAATATCAATCAACATCAGTGGATAAAATCTTAAATGGAATGATTTTATTTAAATTTTTACGTTTTCCATTAAATGATTGTGGATATTATGAAAAATATTCATCATTTTCTGAGATCAATCAAGTTTGGGATCGAAAAAAACATTTAAAAAGAAAACGTTGGTCACAAGAATAATAAATAAATAGATTTGAAAAGGAAATAATTATGGTAATCGATACTATTTCAGATATGTTAACACGAATCAGAAATGCGACTATGATCAAACATCAAATTGTACAGATTCCTTTTACTAAAATGTCTTTAGCAATTGCCACAATTTTAAAAGAAGAAGGATTTGTTGAAGACTTTGAACATTACCAAGAAAATAAACGAGAGTATTTATTATTGTCGTTAAAATACATTGGAAAATCAAGAAAATCTGTTATCACTGAAATTAAACGTGTAAGTAAACCTGGTTTACGCGTTTATAAAAATTCGAAAGAATTGCCAAAAGTTTTAGATAATCTAGGAATTGCCATTATATCGACATCTAAAGGTTTAATGACAAATCTAAAAGCTAGAGAGTTAGGAATTGGTGGTGAAGTTTTATGTTATATTTGGTAAATTAAGGAGTTTATAAAATGTCACGCATAGGAAAATTACCCATTACTATTCCAGCTAACGTTGATATTAATTACAATGGTTCTGAAATTATTGTAAAAGGGAAATTTGGTATATTACAAAATAAAATTCCAGAGAGTATTGGAATTCAACATGACGAACGTGTATTAAAAGTAAGTTTAAAAAATGACGCTCGAAATCTTCGTTCATTGCATGGTTTATACCGCACATTAATTAATAATATGATTATTGGGGTTTCTGAACAATTTCAATTAACATTAATTTTAAAAGGGGTTGGGTATCGAGCAGTCGTCCAAGGTAAAGAAATTACTTTGAATTTAGGTTATAGTCATCCAGTTAAAATTGAGATTCCAGAAGATATTAATGTTGAAGTTGTTCAAAATACAACAATAAATTTAAAATCATGCAATAAACAAAAATTAGGACTATTTGCTTCTAATATAAGAGCTTGGCGACGTCCAGAGCCATACAAAGGTAAAGGAATTTTATATAAAGATGAACAAATTATTCGTAAAGCTGGAAAAGCTGGAAAATAATAAATTGTTTATATTTTTAAAAACTATAAAAACTAAAACTATGAAATTATCAAAACGAACTTTGTTAAAGTTAAAAAATAAAAACAAAAAATTAAAACCTAATAAATATAAAAAACTAAAACGTGAATCATTACGTGGTACAATAAAAGGAACAATTGACCGCCCACGTTTATCAGTTTACCGTTCTAATGAAAATATTTATGCACAAATAATTGATGATATTAATTCAAAAACTTTAGTAACATGTTCAACATTAGATCGATCAATCCAACTTAGTTTAGCAACTGGACGTACTTGTGATGCTTCTCGTTTGATAGGTGAGAAATTAGCTGAATTAAGTTTAAAAAAAGATATTACAAAAATTGTGTTTGATCGAGGTCCATATTTATATCATGGGCGTATAAAAGCATTAGCGGACGGAGCTCGAGCAGGTGGATTACAATTTTAGATTAAAATTTGTAAGCATATATACAAATTAAATAGATTTTATGAGTAGTGATTTAAAAAAAAGAAATAAACTAAAAAAAAATTCTCGTCGTAATACTAGATCTGAAGAAACAAAATTTGTAGAAAGATTAATTAAAATTAGTCGAGTATCAAAAGTAACAAAAGGTGGTAAAAAATTAAGTTTTCGAGCGATTGTAGTTGTTGGTGATGAAAACGGAAAAGTTGGTGTTGGTGTTGCTAAAGCAGATGATGTTGTAAATGCTTTTAAAAAGGCAAAAACAGATGGGCGAAAAAATTTAATCGATTTTCCACTTACTAAATCTTTAAGTATTCCTCATAATGTAATTGGAAACTTTGGAGCTTGTAAAGTTATTATGCGGCCATCTATTGAAGGTTCAGGTGTAATTGCTGGTGGAGCTGTTAGAATTGTATTAGAAGTAGCAGGTGTAAAAAATGTTATTGCAAAACAACTTGGATCAAATAATTTATTAAATAATGCACGTGCATCTATTTGTGCTTTAGAAAATTTAACAACAAAATCTGAAGTAATAACAAAACGTAATTTAAATTTAGGATAATTTAAAAATTATAAAAATAGAACAGTGAAATTTACAGAAAAAACTCGAGATATTTTATTAAATCGATTGTTGTTTAGTCTTGGAGTTATACTATTCATTCGAGTTGGAACATTTCTTCCTGTACCTGGAATTAATCATAGTGATTTAGCTTTTTTTATTCAAAGACATTCAGTAGAAAAAAATCTAATAAGTACTTTTTCTGGTGAAAATATATTTGTAATTGGGTTATTTACTTTGAATATTTTTCCATATATTAATGCTACTATTATGATGCAAATGATTCTTGCATTTTCTCCAAAATTATCTAAATTACAAAAAGAAGGTGATTTTGAAGGTCGTCGTTCAATTAGTCAATTAACAAGATTAATAACATTAATCTTTGCTATTATTCAAAGTTTTGGTATTGCATTATATTTAAAACAAGTTTTATTCGATTGGAACTACTTACTAGCGGCTCAAATTATTTTATGGTTAACGACTGGAGCAATGATTGTTTTATGGTTAAGCGAGTTAATTACTGACTATGGATTAGGTAATGGTTCTTCATTATTAATCTATATCAATATTATTTCAAATTTGCCAACTATTTTTAAAAAAGTAGTTGTTGAGAATAGTGCAAACTTTACTACTCTTTCCATAATTGGAATTGGAAGTTTAATTTTTATTTCATTATATGGAATTGTATTTTTACAAAATGGTGTAAGAAAAATTCCATTGATTTCTTCAAAACAATTGAATCAATCATCATTACCAGGTGTAGTTCGGAATTATCTTCCATTACGATTTAATCAAGCTGGAGTAATGCCGATTATTTTAACAACAGCAATGTTAGTTATTCCTAATTACATTATAAATTTAGGAATATTTCCATGGTTAAATTTTCTAACCTCTTTTAAATTAATTTACTGGATTGGGTATTTTACACTGATTTTAGTATTTAGTTCTTTTTATTCATCAATTGTTTTAAAACCAAAAGATATCTCAGATCAAATTCAAAAAATGACAGTTACAATACCAGGTATAAGACCAGGAGTACAAACTACATTTTATTTAAAACGAGTTATAAAACGAGTAACATTAATTGGAGCAACGATGCTTGCGACCGTAACTGTTGTACCAAATTTTATTGAGTCAACATTTAATATTACAGGTTTAAATGGATTAAGTACAACTTCTTTATTAATTTTAGCGGGGGTAGTTTTAGATTTAATTCGTGAAATTAATAATATTTATTATTCGACTATTTATAAAAATAGGTATCAATAAACTATAAAATTTTATTTAAACTTAAAAACTAAAAATGAAAGTTCGTCCTTCAGTAAAAAAAATGTGTGATAAATGCCGTGTTATTAAACGACATGGAAGAATTATGGTAATTTGTTCAAACCCAAAACATAAACAACGTCAAGGATAATATTGAAAGGAGTTAAAAAATGGTAAGATTAGTTGGTGTTGATTTACCAAGAAATAAAAAAATTGCATATGCTTTGACTTATATTCATGGAATTGGTCTAACATCTGCGAAAAAAATTATTAAAGAAGCAGAAATTGACTCAGATACAAGGGTTTATGATTTAACAACCGACCAAGCAGTAGCTTTACGTCAAACATTAGAAAATAGTGATTTAAAATTAGAAGGTGACTTAAGACGATTCAATGGGTTAAATATTAAACGTTTAAATGAAATTAATTGTCATCGAGGCAAACGACATAGAAACAGTTTACCTGTTCGAGGTCAACGAACTCGAACTAATGCTCGGAGTCGACGTGGAGCAAAGAAAACTGTTACTGGTAAGAAAAAATAACTTTATTTGTAATTGAATTTATTTAAAATTTTTATATGCCACAAACAACTAGAAAATCAACGATTAAAAAAGATAAAAATAATTTCATAAATGGCGTTGTTCATATTCAATCAACTTTTAATAATACAATTGTAACAATTACTAATTTAACAGGTGATACCGTTTCATGGGCATCTGCTGGAAGTTCAGGATTTAAAGGAGCGCGAAAAAGTACACCTTTCGCTGCGCAAACAGCAGCTGAAAAAGCTGCATTAGACGCTTTAAGTACTGGTATGAAAAGCGTGGAAATTTTAGTAAAAGGACAAGGCTCAGGACGTGAAACCGCAATTCGAGCGATTGAAGGTGCAGGATTTGAAATTACTGCAATTCAAGATATAACTTCTGTTCCGCATAATGGATGTCGACCTCCAAAAAGACGTCGAGTTTAGAAAAATTTTCTATTTATAGTAAATTATAACTGATGAATAATATTTCTATTAAATGTCTAAAGACAGAGAAAATTGAATCTGGTTCTTGTTATGGACAGTTTTTAATAAACGCTTTAAGACCCGGTCAAGGTATAACAATTGGAAATCAATTGCGACGAATACTTTTAAATGATCTAGGTGGTGTTGCAATTTCGGCTGTTCGAATTGCTGGAATAAGTCATGAGTTTTCAACAATTCCTGGCGTTAGAGAAGATATTCTTGAAATTTTATTAAATTTAAAAGGAATTGTATTAAAAAGTAAATTACAAGCTTCACAGTTTGGAAGATTAAAAATTCAAGGACCCGCCGTCGTTACGGCAGATTTAATTCAACTACCTTCACAAATAGAAATTGTAAATCCAAATCATTATATTATGACAGTTTCTTCTCCAAATATTCTTGAAATCGAGTTTAAAATTGAATATGGTACAGGCTATAAATTAGCATCGCAAACGTTTTTAGAAGAAAATGAAAATTATTTACAACTTGATACAATTTTCATGCCTGTTCAAAAAGTTGACTTTAAAATAGAAAATGTTTATGACAACTTAAATAATATAACTGAAAGAATATTTCTCGATATTTGGACAAATGGTAGTGTGTCTCCAACTGAAGCCCTTACGTCTGCTGCTCAAATGACAATTGATTTGTTTACTTTGTTAATTCAAAATAAAGATACAAAAGAAGCAAATGAAACAAATAAATTTGAGCCAAAAACTCAATCATTAAGTATTGAACCGTATACTAATATTGCTATCGAAGAATTGCAATTATCGGTTCGAGCTTATAATTGTTTAAAAAAAGCTCATATAAATACAGTTGGTGATTTATTACAATATTCGCCAGAAAAATTACAAGAACTTAAAAATTTCGGACGTAAATCCGCAGATGAAGTTTTTTCTACATTAAAAAATAAACTAGGAATTATTTTAAAATAATTAATATTCTTATTTATTTATTTTCGATAAAAAAATTATGAATTCATTAAATAAAACATTTTTACCAACACAAGATTATAAGAATCGTAATTGGTATGTTATTGATTGTAAAGGACAAACATTAGGTAGACTTGCAACAGTAGTTACAAGTTTATTGAAAGGTAAAGTAAAACCCGAATATCATCCTTCTCTTGATATCGGCGATTATGTTATTCTTATAAACGCTAATTCCATTATTTTAAATGAAAATAGTAAACATTATCTTGTTTACAATCCAGGTCGACCTGGACATTCTTTAAAAATTAAAAATGTTTCAGATTGTCTTCCACAATTAACAATTAAAAGAGCTGTCAAAAGAATGTTGTCAGAAACAGAAGGAAAAAGATTAATGAGAAGGTTAAGAATTTATAACGATCAAACTCATTCTCATCAAGCACAGAATCCGATTAATATTGATCTAACAAATTTATATTCTACTGTTAAATAATATTTTAATAACCATAAACTATGACAGAATTAATGTTTCAAAAAGATAAAATTGGTCTGGGAAAAAGAAAACAAGCGATTGCTCGTGTTTTTTTAATTCCAGGTAACGGAAACTTGACTATTAATAAAGTTTCTGGAAATAAATACTTACAATATAATGATAACTATTTAAATACAGTTTGGGCACCCTTACAAGCATTAAATTTAGAACGACAATTTGATATTATAACCTTAGTAAACGGGGGTGGATTAACTGGTCAAGCTCAAGCTATTCAATTAGGAGTTGCAAGACAATTATGTCAAATGGACGAACAAAATCGACCAATTTTAAAACCATATGGATTTTTAACACGTAATTCAAGAATTAAAGAACGCAAAAAATATGGTTTAAGAAAAGCAAGAAAAGCTCCACAATATTCAAAACGTTAAAATTTATAACAATTATAATATGGCAAAATCTGATATTCATCCAACATGGTTTCGAGATGCACAAGTTTTAGTGGATGGGAAACCAATTTGTTTTACTGGCTCAACAAAAAAGGAATTACAAATTGATATGTGGTTAATTAATCATCCATTTTACACAAAATCACAAGTTGTAATTGATAGTGAAGGTCGAGTGGAACGTTTTATGAAAAAATATAAATTAAATTCAACAGATCAATAATTTGAAAAAAATTTAAAAATATTATGCCAACTATACAACAATTAGTTCGTTCAAGACGTATACAAATGAAAAAGAAAACAAAATCACCAGCGTTAGTGAATTGTCCTCAACGTCGAGGAGTTTGTACACGTGTCTACACAACTACACCAAAAAAACCAAATTCAGCTATTCGAAAAGTTGCTCGTGTAAGACTAACATCAGGATTTGAAGTAACAGCTTATATTCCAGGTATTGGTCATAATTTACAAGAACATTCAGTAGTATTAATTAGAGGTGGAAGAGTTAAAGATCTACCTGGTGTTCGATATCATATTATTCGTGGTGCATTAGATACTGGTGGTGTCAAAGATCGAACACAAGGTCGATCAAAATATGGTGTTAAAAAACCAAAATCTTAGTAAATCTAAAATTATAACTTTTATCTGATTTTGAAAAATAAAAATATTTTAAAAATACCTTTATATTATGTCACGTAGAAATATTTCAAAAAAACGTTTTCCACAAACCGATTCGATATACAATAGTTATTTAGTTAGTTTGTTAATTTCTCGAATTTTAAAATCTGGTAAAAAAACGATAGCCAAAAATATTGTTTATGAAGCATTTGAAATAATAAAACAAAAAACAAATGAAGATCCATTAGAAGTATTTGAAAAAGCTATTCGAAAAGCTAGTCCTATTGTTGAAGTTAAAGCACGTCGAATTGGTGGTTCAACATACCAAGTTCCAATTGAAGTTAATGGATTTCGAGCAACTAATTTATCTTTACGATGGATTATTCGTTATTCAAAACAAAGGGTTGGACGAAGCATGTCAATTAAATTAGCTAATGAAATTATTGACACAGCTAATGAAATTGGTAATACTATTAAAAAAAAGGAAGAAACTCATAAAATGGCTGAAGCAAATAAAGCTTTTGCGCATTTTAGATATTAATTCAAAATTAATTTATCTCGCTAAAAGCTAAAAACTTAATTGTAATTTTAAAACTTAAAAGGAATTTAAAATGGCACGTGAAAAATTTGAACGGACGAAACCACATGTTAATATTGGTACTATCGGACACGTAGATCATGGAAAAACGACATTAACTGCTGCAATTACAGCCACATTATCATTAGAAGGTAATTCAGTAATAAAAGACTATGCAGATATTGATGGTGCACCAGAAGAACGCGCGCGCGGTATTACAATTAATACTGCACACGTAGAATATGAAACAGAAAATCGTCATTATGCTCACGTAGACTGTCCAGGTCACGCTGATTATGTAAAAAATATGATTACAGGTGCGGCACAAATGGATGGTGCTATTTTAGTAGTATCTGCTGCTGATGGTCCAATGCCTCAAACTCGTGAACATATTTTGTTATCAAAACAAGTAGGTGTACCTGATATTGTTGTTTTTTTAAACAAACAAGATCAAGTAGACGATGATGAATTATTAGAATTAGTAGAACTAGAAGTTCGTGAATTATTATCAGCTTATGATTTCCCAGGTGATGATATTCCAATTTGTCCAGGATCAGCATTACAAGCAATTGAAGCAATATCAGCAAATCCAGGTCTTAAACGTGGTGATAATCCATGGGTTGATAAAATTTTTAAATTAATGGATGCTGTTGATGATTATATTCCTACACCAGAACGTGACACAGAAAAAACTTTTTTAATGGCAATTGAAGATGTTTTCTCAATTACAGGTCGTGGGACTGTTGCAACTGGTCGTATTGAACGTGGAATTGTAAAAGTGGGTGATAGTGTCGAGATTGTTGGGATTACTGACACTCAAACAACTACAATTACAGGTATCGAAATGTTCCAAAAAACATTAGATGAAGGTTTTGCAGGTGATAATGTAGGTATTTTATTACGTGGTATTACACGTGAAAATATCGAGCGCGGAATGGTATTAGCAAAACCGGGTACTATTACTCCACACACAAGTTTTGAATCGGAAGTATATGTTTTAACAAAAGATGAAGGTGGACGTCATACACCATTCTTTACAGGTTATCGTCCTCAATTTTACGTTCGAACAACTGATGTAACTGGTGCAATTACGCAATTTACTGCTGATGATGGGTCAGTTGTTGAAATGGTAATGCCAGGAGACCGTATTAAAATGACAGCTGAATTAATTTATCCAGTTGCAATTGAAGAAGGTATGAGATTTGCAATTCGTGAAGGTGGACGAACAATTGGTGCAGGTGTGGTTTCTAAAATTGTTAAATAATTAAATTTTTTATGACAGTAAAACCGAATGCAAAAATCCGTGTACGATTAGAATCTTTTAATCATGAACTTTTAGTTTCTTCATGTCAAAAAATTATCGAAACTTTAAGTAATGCATCATTAAATTCTATTGGAATGATTACGTTACCAACTTCAAAAAGAATTTATTGTGTATTGCGATCTCCACATGTTGATAAAGATTCACGAGAACATTTTGAAATTCGAATTCATAAGCGAATATTAGAAATATATTATGATCCAGAAGTATTAATTTTTGACTTATTAGCTGATATTGATTTAGCTCCAGGTGTTTTTTATCGTATTTGTTTATCTTAAGATAAACAAATATGATAACTTAAATAATATTTATTTAAATATATTATAATGATTTAAAATAAGAGGCGGTATAGCCAAGCGGTAAGGCCGTGGATTGCAAATCCTCTATGCCCCAGTTCGAATCTGGGTGCCGCCTGTTTAATATTAACTATAATATTGTTTTTTTTATCAATTTAATCTATAATTAATTGTTAGAAGACTAAATTTATTTTGGGAATGTGGTGAAATTGGTAGACACGACAGACTTAAAATCTGTTGCCTAGTGATAGGCGTGAGGGTTCAAGTCCCTCCGTTCCCAATCTATATAATCGAATTATAGTTTAATTATTTTTCTTAAAAAAAGTATGAACCATAAATTAACTTTTTTTGAATGAATATACCATAAAGTGTTGTATAATTATAAGTAGAGTGAATAGAATAGACAAAGCCCATAATTATAGTAATTATTTGTTATAAATAGATATGTTTGAAAAATTTACCGAAGGGGCAATTAAAGTTATTATGTTGTCTCAAGAAGAAGCCCGAAGAATGGGACATAACTTTGTTGGGACAGAACAACTTTTACTTGGTGTTATTGGTCAAAGACATGGAATTGGGGCAAGAGCTTTAAAAAAAATGAAAGTTACATTAAAAAAAGCTCGTAAAGAAATCGAATTATATATTGGACGTGGAACAGGTTTCGTTGCTTCAGAAATTCCTTTTACTCCACGAGCTAAACGTGTTTTAGAAATGGCCGTTCATGAAGGAAAAGATCAAGGTCAAAATTTTGTTGGAACTGAACATATTCTTTTAGCTCTTATAGCTGAATCAGACGGTGTTGCTAAAAGAACACTCGACAAATTAAATGTTGACACAGAAAGACTGAAACAGTTAATCCGAGCATATATTGCTGAAACTCAAGAAGAAATTTTACGTCCATTAACACAGGCAGAAAAATTCTTGCTAGAGCGCGAAAAAAAAGGAAGTGCAACGCCAACGTTAGATGAATATGCTGAAAATGTTACAAAAGAAGCCATCGATGGGAATTTGGACCCTGTGATTGGTCGCGAAAAGGAAATTGATGATGTAATTGCAGTATTAGCCAGACGAACTAAAAATAATCCAGTACTTATTGGTGAACCAGGTGTAGGTAAAACAGCAGTAGCTGAAGGATTAGCGCAATTAATTTTAACAGAAAAAGTTCCTGATTTTTTAGATGGAAGTTTAATTATGGCATTAGACTTGGGATCAATTTTAGCAGGCACAAAATATCGTGGTGAATTCGAAGAACGTTTAAAACGAATTGTTGAAGAAGCACAAAATGATGCAGCTGTTATTATTGTTATTGATGAGATTCATACTCTTGTTGGAGCAGGTGCTGCTGAAGGTGCTGTGGATGCAGCAAATATTTTAAAACCAGCATTAGCACGTGGCAAATTCCGTTGTATTGGAGCAACAACAAATGATGAATATCGAAAATATATTGAACGTGATCCAGCATTAGAACGTCGATTCCAACCTGTTCATGTAGAAGAACCTAGTGTTGGAACAACAATTGAAATTTTACGTGGATTAAGATCAAAGTTTGAACAACATCATACATTAAGTTACCATGATAAAGCTTTAGAACAAGCTGCTATTCTTTCAGATAAATATGTTGCAGATAGATATTTACCTGATAAAGCAATTGATGTTTTGGATGAGGCTGGTGCCCGTGTAAGATTGGAAAATCGCCGTTTGCCATTAGGTTTACGAAGTTTAATGCACGAATTACAAGAAACTATCAAAGATAAAGAAGAATGTATCAAAGAACATGATTTTGAAGCGGCGAAACAATTATTAGATCATGAAATGGAAGTTCGAACGCATATTCGAATTATGAAACAATCAGCATTGACTAATGAAGCACGTGGATTTAGTCGACAAGATGTGGATATGGTTACCGAGACGGATGTATCAGATGTAATTTCAAATTGGACTGGGATTCCAGTTACAAAAATTACAGGTTCAGAATCAGAACGTCTATTAAAAATGGAAGATACAATTCATGAACGAATTATTGGTCAAAAACACGCCGTTGTTGCTGTTTCAAAAGCAATTCGTCGGGCTCGTGTAGGATTAAGAAATCCAAATAGGCCTATTGCGAGTTTTATTTTTGCTGGTCCTACGGGTGTTGGAAAAACAGAATTAACAAAAGCTTTATCGGATTATATGTTTAGTAGTGAAGATAGTATGATTCGATTAGATATGTCCGAATATATGGAGAAGCATACTGTAGCTAAGTTAATTGGTTCACCTCCAGGTTATGTTGGATATAATGAAGGCGGTCAATTAACCGAAGCGGTTCGTTCAAAACCTTATTCTGTTGTTTTATTTGATGAAGTTGAAAAAGCCCATCCAGATGTATTTAATTTACTATTACAAATTTTAGACGATGGAAGATTGAGTGATTCCAAAGGTCGAGTAGTTGATTTTACAAATACATTAATTATTATGACCACTAACTTAGGAGCAAAAATTATCGAACGTGAAAGTGGTATTAAACCTAAGTCAGAACAGGGTGAACGTGGATTTAAAATTACACCAGATGCAGTTCTTGGTTGGGAACCAGTTCCAGAACCTATTAAAGATCCAGAAATTTTTGAACGTGTAACAAAATTAGTAAATGATGAATTAAAAAATTTCTTCCGTCCTGAGTTTTTAAATCGTATTGACGAAATTATTGTTTTTAATCATTTAACTCGAATTGACATTTGGGAAATTTGTGAATTAATGATTAAACAAGTTCAAAATCGATTAAAAGAAAAAGGAATTAATTTAATCGTCGATTTAGCAGTTCAAGCTTTTTTAACTGATGAAGGATATGATCCTATTTATGGTGCTCGACCATTAAGAAGAGCAATTATGAAATATTTAGAAGATACACTTGCTGAACAATGTTTATCAAAAACTTTATATCCCGGTACTAAAATCATAGTAACACGAAAAAAAGTGGAAGGGACTTTATTAACCTATACAAATGAATTAGAAGTAGAAGTAGATTTTAGTGATGTGGATCCAAATTTAATAAATGATTCCATTAGAAATGAATCAGTTGCTGTGTTAGCTACGTCAGATGGTAGTAGTTCTGACAAAACTTCAAATCAAGAACCGTCAACTTTAACTACTTCAGGAAAGACTTCTCGCTTTTTCCGTAAAAAAGATTAATTAAACTTTAAGAGATTCTTTTTATAAGAATCTCTATCCAAATTTTTTAGTTAACTCTCTTATTATTGCATTAAGATAATTTACTTATTTGATCAAGTGGTGAACTAGCATTTGCATATTGTTTTTTTTCCATTCGACCTGCTAAATAAGCTAGTCGACCAGCTTTGACCCCAAGATTCATAGCTGTTGCCATTCGTTCTGGATTCTTCGATTGAGCAACTGCTGTATTTAATAGAATTCCATCCGCTCCAATTTCCATGGCTGCTGTCGCTTCACTAGGAGTACCAATCCCCGCATCGACAATGACAGGAACTTGAGCGTTCTCAATAATAATTTTAATGTTAGCTAAATTATTTAAACCTTGTCCTGAACCAATAGGAGAACCGAGAGGCATTACGGTTGCACATCCTAAATCTTCTAAATGCAATGCTAACATCGGATCGGCATTTATATAAGGTAAGACTGTAAACCCCTTTTTCACTAAAAATTCAGCGGCTTTTAATGTTCCAATTGGGTCAGGCAAAAGATATTTCGGATCGGAAATAACTTCCAATTTCACGAAGAAATTATCTTCTTGACCAATTTGACAAGCTAATTCATGACCTAAAAATGCCATTCGAATAGCTTCTTCGGCTGTTTGTGAACCTGCTGTATTAGGTAATAGCCATAATTTGTCCCAATTCAACTTATTTAAAAAACTTGTATTATCATTTTTTAAATTTGTTGGAAGACGTCGAATAGCAACTGTTATAATTTCACAATTACTACTTTCAATGCTGGCAATTGTATCATTTATAGTTTTATATTTACCAGTTCCTAACATTAAACGCGAATCGAAAAATTTATTTCCAATTTTTAATTTATCTAAATCTTTTTTCATTTTTTATCTATTATCAAACTTTTAAATACTCCCCAGGTAGGACTTGAACCTACGGCCAATCGGTTAACAGCCGATTGCTCTACCACTGAGCTACTGAGGATAAAATATTTATATGAATGGTACCATAATTTCACAAAAATTACAAAAAATTTATTAATTCACCAGAATAATATAATTAATTCGAGTGAATTTAATTGGAAAATTGATTAGAACTATTATTTACTTCTTATATGATTGTTTATTAAAAACTAAAAATCTTAAAACATGTGAATCAAATTTTAAAATATTAGAAAAATTATTAATATATTTAGGCATACTTGAAAAATTTAATTGAATATAATTGCCTTTTTTTTTCTTATTGATTGGATAAGCTAAATTATGTTTACCACGAGAAATAACAGAAATATCACAAACGTTAAATTTTCTTAAACTTTTAGCATAATTGAAAACCCATGTTTTTAATTCGCTGTCATTGAATTCTTCAGTTAAAAGAATCATTATTTCGTATTTTCTTAGTACTGACATATTATCTTAATTTTCTTAAAGGTAAATCTATACTACTATAATATTTATTTAAAGGT
>Ga0222714_10001272_pt1 | contig 28478 bp, 22 predicted proteins | sample C33_3DmetaG_FD_165048 | JGI IMG/M metagenome (GOLD analysis project Ga0222714, IMG submission 165048) | Estuarine water microbial communities from San Francisco Bay, California, United States - C33_3D | ecosystem: Environmental > Aquatic > Marine > Unclassified | place: USA: California... | reverse complement strand
CACCACATTTAATTGGGGCAGTAGAAAATTTAGGGAATGATACAGGTTTTGTAACCTATAGCGTAGTACCAACGTCTGTATTCAATTGCAGCGGTTATCCTTTTGAAGTTGAAATTACCATCAACCCAGAACCAGTTGTTGCAAATGTAGCACTCACAAAATGTAGCGATACAGAACTCGAGGTCATCCTTCCAGACGATCAAAATGGGCCTTTTGTAGCTACCAATGGCTACTCCGTCACTTCGATTTTAAATAATAGTGCACTTAGCGCTTCAGGTGGTACACCCATACTGTGTAACGATACCACAAATTCAGTCTTAGAAGATGATAAATGGGAAAACATCACTTCAATACCTCATGATATTATTTACACCATTATCGCCTCTGCTGAAAATACCGGGTGCCTAAGCGACCCCTTCACCATTACAGCAACCATTAACCCTGAACCTGTTGTAGAAATTGACACAATCACTGTCTGCTCTAGAGAGGAGTTGACAACTGTTGATTTTATTACAACAAACTTTATTTCTACAACAAGTTATCTTGTGAACACCCTAGACCCTAACCCTGGCGCTCTAGATTCATTATTTTCAGGAGGGCCAATTCTCGCTTCGCCACCAAGCTTGCCCATTTTTTTAACAGCACAAGATTTTGAAGATGATGCCTACGTCAATACCAGTTCTGCACTTTACTCGATTGATTATTATATATCTCCATTTAGCAATCAAGGGTGTGAAGGTGATGTGTTTACATTGACGGTGAATATCAATCCTGAACCCGTTGGCTTGGATTCAAGCTATACTTTTTGTTCAGATGCATCATTTGGAATCGATTTGCAACAACAAATCGATAACACTGGCAATGGAGTATCTAGTAGTTTTGTTTGGACTTTGATACCGCCAATAAATGGTCCTATCACACCAGGAACTATTCCTGCGAATAATTCCCCTTCCAATCCTGCATTTAATCCTCCACCACATTTAATTGGGGCAGTAGAAAATTTAGGGAATGATACAGGTTTTGTAACCTATAGCGTAGTACCAACGTCTCAGTTCAATTGTAGCGGTTATCCTTTTGAAGTTGAAATTACTATCTACCAAGAACCACAAGTAAATGATTTATCATTAGAAATTTGTAGTGAGGCGGAGTTGATGTATAATTTGCCCAACAATGGCAATCTTTACAATTTGAATACCCTAACGCATCCAAATACCTTTCCAAATCAAATCATTAACACGCCACAGAACAACCTTCCATTCTCATTTTTAAATAACCATGCTTGGACAATTGATACACTCACAGTAGGGCAAACACCTCAAAATGTAATTTATAACCTAACAGAGGTTGGAGCCAATGGTTGTTTGAGTGACCCATTTGATCTTACGGTGCAAATAAATCCAATTCCGGTGGTGGGCTTTAGTATTACCAATTTGGTCAATTGTTCAAATTCAGATTTAATTTTTGACAACAATAGCACTTCGGGTATTGACTATTTTTGGGATTTTGACGATGGCTCCTTTTCTTTTGTAGAAAATCCAGTTCATAATTACTCACAAGAAGGGAATTACAACATAGAATTAATCGCTACCTACCCTGCTACAGGTTGTTCTAATTCTATTATCGAAAATATTGATGTCAATTACATGCCAAATGCTGAATTCACGCTTTCGGACACTGAGGGTTGTGATAGATTAGAAGTCACTTTAAACGCAGTAGATTTAAATAGCTCATGGCAATATCTCTGGGACTTTGGTAATGGGCAGGGGGCTTACCAACCGTTGTTTACAGTAAACCAATTTACAACTGAAGGTTGCTATGATATTACCCTTACAATAACCACTCCTGAAGGCTGTGTAGCATCTACTACACAACTCGATGCGGTTTGCATGTATAACACACCACAGGCCTCTTTTGAATTGGACCAATATGTGATAAATATTTATGACACTGAAATCCAAATTGATAACCAAACAATTGATGCTGTAAGTTATTATTGGGATTTTGGAGACGGCACCTCCACTTGGGAGGAAGAACCGATTCACAGCTATGGTGAAGGCCCTGCAACCTATATCATTGATCTTACGGCATACAATGAAATTGGATGTTATGATACTTTTTCTTTGAGCGTTATATACAAACAAGATTTAGTTATCTACGTGCCCAACACATTTACACCCGATGATGATCAATTTAACCAAACTTTTATACCAATCTTAACTGAAGGATTCAAAAAAGAAAGCTACCATTTAACAATATTCAATCGTTGGGGAGAAATTGTTTTTGAATCCTTTGATTCTGAATACGGTTGGGATGGATCTTATGGGAAAAATGGCAGAAAGGCTCAAAGTGGAGTATATACTTGGAAAATCGAGGTGGAGGAAATCCAAAATAAAGAAATACGACAGTTTCTAGGGCATATAACGCTTTTAAAATAATGAATAAAATAACCATGAAAATCTCATTTTTTATTTTTTCATTTATCTCATTGGCTTGTAATGATTAATTCTAACCCTGCTCAACAGATTTTTTCTCCTCCTGGTTGAAACCCTTTAAGGTCCAAGAAATCAAAAGAAAGGCAAGGAAACCAATTAGGCCCGCAACCCAAAATGGTGTGCCTAAACCCAAATTAGAATCTGGAATGCTATTTTTAAAATTATAGTAAAACCACATAAACATGGGTGGGCCCAAAATTTCTGCAAGGCTCATAAGGCTCGTGAAGATACCCTGAAGTTCACCTTGCTCATTGCTTTGCACTTGGCCCGAAACTATAGAGCGAATTGCCGGATCAACTAGACCAGTAAAAGCATAAGGCAAAATAATGGCATACATCATCCAGCCTTGATTAATGAAACCAATTCCAATTAAGACAACCACAGTGATAAATATTCCAGTTTTCGCAGCGTTTTTCTGACCAATCTTGCCCACAATAGGCCCCGTGAGCGCTCCTTGAACCAAACCAAAACATACCCCTACTACCGCCAAAGAAATTCCGACTTCTTTAATGGTCCAGTCAAATTTTTCCATAGTAAAGAAATTCCATGTAGAATGCACGCACATTGAAGTTAAAATCGCCAAAAATGAGACAATGAACAAATATTTAAGCTTTTCAAATCGTTTGATTTGCTTGAGTGCGCCAAAAGGGTTGGCGCGCTTTAAATCAAAAGTTCGCCTGCTTTCTTTTGGTAGGGATTCTTTTAAGACAATAAATCCATAAATGAAATTGGCCATTGAGAAAAAAGAAGCTACCAAAAATGGCGTGCGGGCTCCGTACTCAGAAAGCAGACCTCCGATGGCAGGGCCAATTACAAAACCGATACCAAAGGCAGCACCAATCATTCCAAAATTTTTAGCGCGGTTTTCAGGTGTAGATATATCTGCTATATAGGCTGCTGCAGAAGTAAAACTTGCGCCAAAAATGCCCGATATGGCCCTTCCCAAAACAAGCCAAAACAAATCCGGCGCAAAATACATGACCATGTAATCCAAACTCATTCCTAAAACTGAGGTTAGTAAAATAGGCCTTCTTCCAAAGCGATCACTTAAATTGCCAATGAGCGGTGAAAAAACAAATTGCATAAAAGCATAGGCCCCCATCACCCAACCAAAATATTTGGAGGCCTCTCCCAACCCAACATGAGCTGTCTGAGAAATCAAAATTGGAAATGAAGGTATGATAATCCCCAAGCCAATTGAATCTAAACAAATGGTTATAAGTATGAAAATCAGCGCTGATTTGGGATTGATCACAGTCATGGAGTAATATTTTGGTGCGAAGGTAGTTACTTAAAAATTGTAACCAAATTATACTCCATCATTTTATATCTATGCAAGCCATCTCGGAGTTGATTTCTTATGTAATGCAAAAGCCATTATTGGCAATAGGCCTCATTGCTATTTTGCTTTTTTGGCTCCTAGAAGAAGATGCATCCGCATTAACATTTTCTCAAGTTACTGTGCGCGCTGAAGATTACGCACAAAGTGTGCTATTGTGGTGTGCCTTAACCTTCAAAGAGGAGTACAACAACAAACCGTCTATTGTTTTTTATAAAAACAGAAAAACTAAAGATAATAGATATGGGGAGTACCATGGTTCAACAAATGAGATACGCATATTTCTGAACAAAAACACAACTATTCAAGATATTACAGATACCATTATTCATGAATTTGCGCACGCCATACAGCATGCAAAAGACGGCTTAAAAAACTATGATCGTTATACCAGACAATATGGTTATCAGAAAAACCCTTACGAAAAAGAAGCAAGGGCTTTGGCAGAAAAGTATGCGCCTAAATGTTTAAAGGATTTAAACTATCTCTATGCCTAATTTTTTACGATTTTTTTGAATTAAATTATTCGCCATGAAAACTAAAATGCTCATCTTATTTCTGTCTTATGGCCTTCTTGCTTTTGGACAGTATGCAAGTACAAATAGGCAAAAATCAGCGGTGCTCATTGTGGGGCAAGATGCCCAGGACTTTGCCGAAGGACATTTGAATGATTTAGCGAGTATATTAAAAAAACAGGGGATTATTGTCTGGAAATACTATTACCCCAATGCCAGGTGGGATAATATCAAAGAAAAAGCAAAGGATTGTTCTATTCTAATCTACACTGGGCACGGCGTTGCAAATGGAGGTTTTAATGGCGGGTTTGGTGGCATGTATGTCAATGATTTTGTCACCTCTGAAGACATTGTACATGACCTTAAATTCAATAATCACCCTTTAATCATTTATTTTAATGCTTGCGGGTCCCACGGGTCCTCCGCAGGTGACCCCAAAGACATAGGTATTGATGAGGCGAGCAAACGTATCACAGATACTTCCCTCCCCTTTTTTAAGGCAGGTGCAGGGGGCTATTTTGCAACGAGTAATAATGGTATGGAACTAATAAAAGATTTTTTAAATGGCATGCCATTGCAGACTTGTTTTAAAGTGCAAAGTGCGGGAAACGGCCAAGAGGTTTGGAAGTATAAACCAATACTTTCTGACAACGCATTGAATAGGAAGTTTATTGGTATTTCTGGTCATAGCACAGAATACGGTAAAGGCAAATATTACGGCACTGCTTTTGTTGGGCCTATGCAGTTTACTTTTGAATCAATTGACCAAATAGCCAAATAAGGTTGATTGAATGCTATTTTATGACAGTAATGTGAATACATGTAGACTCGGGGCATAAAAGTATTTTCCCTTCGTTTCGCATTTGAAGTAAAGCCCGATTTAGTGCCTCAAAAGAATGCAAGCGGTCGCCTCTAGAATGAATTTCAGAAATATCAAAAGAAACGCCAAAAGAATGCGTAGATGACCCCTGGGTAGCTTGTCTAGGATAACGTTTTCTTATTTTCTGTTGCTGCTCTTCTGTTCTGGTCATTGAAGAGATGACAAAATAATCTTTTTTGTTGGCCTCAATTGTTAGGAAAGAACGAAACAACTCGCCTAATTCCCAAAGACGTTCTGCAGCAAGCGGCGTTAAAATTTGGGAACTATAGGTGGCCTCTTTCATATAAAACCCATCCTTCTCTTCAACACTTATCAATTTCCTCTCTTTGAGCTTCTCATCGAGAACCTTCTGGTTTGAAATGAATAAATTATTGGTAGTGGCAATGGCTTTGGGTCTATGTTTTTCTTTATAATTATCTTTTGGCAGCTTTTTGCCCAATTCTCGGATAGAATAAACACTCACTGGCGTGTAATCAATTTCTTCAATTTTTGGTGGATCTATTTTTACTTTCGAACTGAAATATTCATTTATCCAACGCTTTAATCTGAAACGATAAGGATATAAGATACAGGCCAACAAAACAAAATAAAAAAGCAAGATTAAAAGGGCTTTTCTTTTCGAAGATTTTTTATTTTTCTTTCGTTTAAGAATAATTAATATAACTACAATTAAACTTAATAATATAGGGATTTGGAGAATAAGGAAAGTCTCTAGCATACTACAAATTTTATTAAATTCAATATGCTACTTATTGAGAATTGCTGTAATTTCCTTCAAATTATTTTCTCCTGAAATCGGTATTACTTGGCCAAACACGCCAAGATATTTGATTTTTTTGGTACCCAGTCTTATCTCATATGTCGTGCAAACAAAATAGTCGTCATACTTGCCCTGGCAAACTTCCCAAAGTACGTTTTCAACTAATTTTGATATAATTAATTCACCCAATAAATTATCATTGCTCAATGATTGGAGTTGAGTTAAAACTTTTTGTTCAAAGCCCGACTGAAAAGATGCTTGACTTGGCTTGCTAAAATAAGCTATACAGACCACTACAACTGCTAAAATAAATTTCCACATTCCTCTAAGCTTTGCACCAAGATATTGCTATTTTGGCAAATTCCAATGGCTCGTATTAAATCCAGCAAAAGAATACGTTTTTCTGTCGTCGGTAGAACTTATATAAATACGTGGCTCCTTTTTATCGTTTGAGTATTCAAATGAAAAACCACGGAAATCTCCGAAGTGTTCGGTGGCATTAAATAATGCAAATATGAAATCACTTGTTGCAAAAGTATTAGCTTGTTTTTGAAATGTTTTAAAACTCATTTTGGGATTTTTCAAATATTTCTTCAACTTATTAAATGCATTCATATCATTTAGTTTAGCACAAGCCATGAAAGCCATCGCAACACTATAAGGACTGTGTGCATCAATATGATCGATTAAAAACGCGTAAAATTGCTCCTGAGTACCATTAAAAACACAATAGTCAATAGTGCCAATGCCTGCAATATTAACCGAAATACTAGTGAATTGATCAACTAAATCAAAACTTATTCTATTGGCCTTTTTAGCATAATAAATAGGTGTTCCAGAAGAAACGCTACATGCCTTAGTTTCCGATTTTTCCGATTCAAATTTTACAAACGGATACGATAAGGCATGGAACGATATTGTATGAATACCAATTGGTTGTGTAAATATGACCTCAAACTTATCTTTTGCAAATTGCATGGGCAACGGATTATACAAATAGGTGAGCTCCTTAGCTGCATTAAGACTAGGGTTGCGGACCATTGGCTGATGCATAAATTCATACATTGTTTTGGTGTATTTTTTATCCCACGCCACATCGCCAGACGGATCTCTAAAATGAGTTAAAAAGAAGTTTTCTTCGCTATTGAATAACCAATCGGAATTTGGACCTAGCGCCCATGTAACATCAGAGCACATACGAATAGAGTCAATTTCAAGTTCATTCCATGCATGGCTATGCCCCGAATAAAACATATCATTGTAGTCCAATCTAACGGCTCCATCTACATATTTAGATGCAATGCCAGATTTTTCTAACAAATAGTGATACATCTGGCTATAGCCGGCACATACGGCAAGGTTTTGCGAACTTAGCAATAATCCTTCTGGCTTATACTGAGAGGTATCACCGTAGCCATAGCTAAAACGCTCAATAAGGTAGGCGGCAATGTCTTGGGAAAGCTTCTTTTGGTCTTTCTTGTCACATTGCAATGCAGCAAGCAAACAATTTAAATTAGGGCCATTGGTGCAGTCATCGCACACCAGACTTTGGTCTGTATTAGGATGCGTATACCAAGGTTCTACAATCTCATTAACCACAATGGGTTCAACGCGAGGCTTGAATTGCAATAATGCATCCAATTTACTGGAATAAAAACTGTGCTTTTTAACAGGCTGAGCAAAAACTGCTGCTAGGTTTTGTATTTGAACATTGTTTCCTTCCTCGAGATAATGATAATTGTATTGATGAAAGTCTTTGATAAAACTCAAAGTATCATATTTTAGCACTTGTTCATGCCCAATGACATTAACTAAAATGTATTTATTCTTATATAACAAGTAATCTATACGAAAAAGTTCCGCTAATAGGGTGCTATCCTCATAATAGGCTACAGATTCAATGTAGTCTTCAAATATTCTAATGTAAAATTCACCATCTGCGGACCCATCTAGATGATAAACCGCCAAACATTGCCTAGTATCTTCGGTGGCATATTTATAAGGCATTTGCCCAAATGAAAAAAAGGAAGCTACAAGAAATCCACCCAAAACCAACATTTTCATAAGCCAAGTTTTAGGTACTAGTAGGTCATAAGCGCAGTGATTAGATTATGCCTATAGAATGCACTTTGAGGTTTTGGTTACATTCTAAAAAAGAAAAAGGGGGCATATATTAATCATTAAAAGGCCTAATTTGCTTTAAATAAATTTGGCGATTTAAACCCACCACCTTAAATTCCAAATCGAGCCCGTATTGATAATATGGCTCTGTACTTCTCATTATTTTATAGTATTGATCTTTAATAATGGCTATTTCTCTTGTAAGTTTAACAATTTCATTATCGCTTAATACGGATTTCATATCCTCCGGTAAAATATTTGAATAGGAAATGTATTCTACAATTGATTTGTTGCCGTAAAAACTATCATTCTTGTCAGAATAACAAATCACCTGTTCGCAAACCACTGAGTCTGGTGGTATCACAACGCTTGTCTCGCCATATTGAGCGTTTATCACAAAACCGCGATAATTGGGCCTGTAGAGATTTTTAGTAATAACCACCCCATTGGCCAATTCATTTTGAAAATTTCTATGGCATAAGATGCCCATACCCACACTTTGTTGATCGATACCAAAATAAGCGCGTTCCATATATGGCCGATATCCCCAAGCACTTGCCCAAACAACTTTAATTGCCTTTTCAATACTTTTCTTCTCATTGCCCAAATGCCCAGTTTTAGAGGTGTAGAGACCAGCACCATTGAACCCATCTAAATCTTCTGCATTGGTTGAGGATCTAAATCTAAAGCTTGAATAATTATGGCTGCCCACCCAGTTTTCAACTTCCTTTAATAAGGTAGCATTTATGGGGTAATTCAATATGAGATTTTGAATAGAATCTAATAGTATGCTTGTTTCTCTGGGGTCGTTTCCTAGGGTTGAGAGCATAACCAATTTGTCTATAATTTTATTGGCACCACAAGCTTTTATATGTTGTTCATAGAAATAAATAGGAATCGCAAAAGCATCCTCAGGGCATTTTATATTTAAATTTTGTTGTTTAATTATTTGAGAGAGCAAACCAAAATTGGCTGCCTTCCCGCCTACTTTTGCAATATCTGAAAAAGAAACTTGTGAAATAGGGAGAATTTTATTGTAAATCGTGTCTTTTTTGAGATGTATCAAAGCTTTCTGGCTTGTCTTTTGCCTCCAAAAAGAAACAACGCTATCTTGAGTCGTGGGCAAAATGCTAAAAGCATTCATGGTAACTTCAAAACGAACTGGCTTGTCTATTAAATCTAGAATTTGTTTTTCTTCTAAACAATTTTTGGATGCCAATAAAGGTGTGCCCCTATTTTTACAAAGTAGCGTTATATGACTTAATGGCGTCTGAAAATCAGTTGTTATAACACCCCCAACAGGAGCCAACTCGGCAGGCGTGCCATGGATTAAAGCAATATCTTGTATTTGAGATTCAAAGGCATTTTCTGCATTGAACATTCTCAAATAACCATAAACTAAACCTGTGTTCAAAAACTGAGTGGCTTGTTCGGAAAAAATTTCATTGGCTTCAATGGTTGGTACAAGTATTTCATTTTTTATTTCTCGCAACCTGCTCGTATTGATAAATACTTTCGGGGCAGTGCAAAGATGAAATGTGCTGATAATTATATCGTATAGTTGCGCAATTTGCTTTGGGGTTATATTATCAGCTACCGAAAACTCAATAGTATAAAGGGCCCCTTCAAAGAATCTATTGATTGTAGCCATTAAATAAGCACGGTTCTCGACACGTGTGTAGTTTTCGAGATTAAAAGTGCTTATGCTCCCCGAATAACCTAAATTTTTCTGGCAAAAAGTACTGTGATAGGCATGATTTGAAGAATTGATGTAATATGTCTTTTTGGTAGAAATCTTATACAAGACCTTTACGGCCTCCACCTCTGAAAATTTTGCCGTATTGGGCTGTCCTTTAAGGGCATTAAATTGATCTAAGTCATCGATTTGATGCAAATAAGCTGGTGACTTTTGAGCATATGTTAAACTAAAACTCAAGAGGTATAACAGAGAGCCAAATAATAATCCTAACGTGTTGATATTGAATTTCATGTATCGATTTATATAAATTCAGCTTTCATCTATCTAAAAGCATTATTTTAACAAAAAAAAATAAAAAAATGTATGTTAACGCTCAACTAATTTTTAAATTTAGGAGAAACCCTATTTTCCCTAATATTTATTGGCCAATGCTTTTCTCCACTCTATAGTGCCAATAATCGCTAATACAAGAAAAACCACATATTGAATACTTAAAAGAAGCATCCCTTTTAAGCCGTAAACGGCAATCCCTAGCAAATTTACAGCAATCCATAGATACCAATTTTCCATGATACGCTTGGTCAATAAAAACTGTGCGACAATACTTAAAAGCATAATCAAAGAATCTGCATATGCGTAAGCAGCCGGCTGGGTAAAAAATGTAGGAAAAAACAGATGTAGATTAGCAACCAACTCGGCCAGAGACGGCCATAGCAAAGCCATGCATACTAGCAAAAATATTTTTTGCCGAAGGCCAAGGATTTTAATTTGCGTAGACCTTTGGCCCTTCCAATTAAACCATCCATAAATAGCAATGCAAAAAAAATAAATTTGCAAAAACATATCGGCATAGAGCTGAAATTGAAAAAAAAGTCCAAATAGCAAGATGGCATTCAAGATGGCCACTGGCCAAGTAAGTTTGTTGTTTCTCGCCGCCAAATAGACAGCAATATATCCACTTAGAATTGACCAAAATTCAAGGTGACTCACCTCATAGTCCAGGAAGCGAAAAAATATATATTCAATTTTGAAGTAATCCAATAGTAAAAGCTTATTGTTAATCTAAAGACAAACTTACTTCACTAACTTGATTTTTTGAATGCCATTTTTAGTATGGACTTCAAGTACATAAATTCCATTTGGAACAGAACTAAGCATCATGCTCAGAGATGCCTTACCTAGTGAATTTTCACAAACAAATTTCCCATGCAAATCTTTTAAGATGGCCAAATCTATTGGGCAGTCTGCTTCTATCTGCAAACAATCATTAAATGGGTTTGGATATACCCGAACCAAAGATTGCTCAATTTGAGAAAGCCCTGCGCCACCGTCAATGGAACTTGGTCGAACAATTTCAGCATTGTAACAATCAGATGGGTGGCGTATCATGTCAAAATAGGTTTGCACACCTGACGAAGACGTAACGGGATGAACACTTTGTAACAAACCACTTGTAAGAGAAATGCCAATAACCCCAACACCACCTTGGGGAAGGCTACTTACATAATAATAAATTCCTGTTTCAGGGTCAATGGTAGAGCTCCCGTTCACCGAATAGGTATTGTATTGAAGTGGTGTTTGAGCAATTCGCGTAACAATTCCTGAACTTGGATCTACCTTGCCGAGATAAGCAGTAATTGGTGGCGTTGTTGTAACGCGGATGATGCCATAAATGGTAGTATCCGCACAATTGTAGGTGTAGTTATCAAAATACATTCCGCCTTCTGGAAAGCTCAGTGTTGGCGATGAGTAAATTTGCCCATTATACATATCTATACCATAAAATTGAGTTCCTTTAGAAAAGTAATAGACCATTTGATGTGGATCAATGGCACTTCCTGAAAGCGAGTATGAATCTGTAATAGATTGCTGTGAAATTTGTGTGACTACGCCTGAGTATGGATTTATGGATGCAAAAAACAATTCACCATAACCTGGCTGCCCACCTGCTGCGGGTATGAACCTACGCGCCAAACCATATAAGGAAGAATCTGAAGTATTAAATCTAAAATTATCAAAATAACTCGGTGCGATTGGATTTGTAATCATTTGTTGGGCAGCTACTAGGCCATCATTCATTCCTACAGAAAGCATGGTTCCGTTTGAGCCACCTTGAGTGATAAAAAAGTAATTGTTTGTATTTAAATCTAGGGCTGCTCCAGTCAGGTTAATACTAGACGCAATACTATTTGGATTAGTAGTTGCATAGTTGCCTGTCAATAAATCGAGTGTGCCTAACTGAACACTTGGAGGATTTGAGGTCCTAAGCAGGCCAAAAAGTGTTGGGACTTGAGAATAACTCTTAATACTCAAACCAAAAACAAGGATAAAAAAAAGAGCGCGCATGATAGAGGAAACTTATTGGAATTGAAACAACTAAAATAATGAATTGTTTGACGCAAGACAATAGCAATTACCACCTATACACTACGGCATTGATATTCATTCCAGCACCAACTGACGCTAATATAATGACATCGCCTTGGCGCAATTGGTGCTCAGGGTATTCGCCTTGTAATACTGCATCCAATAATGTGGGAACTGTTGCTACAGAGCTGTTTCCATTAAGCTGAATATTCATCGGCATAATGTTTGCCGGTCGTTCAGCTCGAAATAATCTGTAAAAGCGGTCAATGATGGCTTCGTCCATTTTTTCATTGGCTTGATGAATGAATATCTTTTTCACTTCCTTGATATCTACACCACTTTTATCCAAGGCTATTTTCATAGCGGCTGGAACTTTGGTAAGGGCAAATTCATAGATTTTGCGCCCTTGCATTTTTATGTATTTTTCGTGTATGTGGTGCTTGGAATTTAATGAGGGGCCATTATTTAAAAAATAGGCTTCATCCTTGGTAAAAGTCTGGGTTGCATGGGATAATATTCCGCTAGCATCTTCTTTATTACCAATAGTCAAGATACAAGCACCTGCCCCATCGGCAAAAATCATGGAGTCGCGGTCATGTGGGTCAACTACTCTGCTTAGTGTTTCAGAACCTATGACAAGACAATTAGTGGCTGCACCCGCTTTGATAAATAAATTGGCTTGAATGAGGGCCTCAACCCAACCTGGGCATCCAAAAAGCATATCGTAAGCCACGCAGTTTGGATTGGAAATTCCCAATGCATGCTTTACTCTTGAGGCCAGCGCTGGAAGCATATCGAGGTGGTTTGATGCAAATCCAACATCGCCGAAGTTGTGAGCGAAAATTATATAATCGAGTGTTTCGGGATCTATTTGAGCAGCTTCAATAGCCTTTTTGGCAGCTTCAATACCTAGATCAGAGTTCGTTTGGTCTTTTTGTGCATACCTACGTTCTTCTATACCCGTAATTTCTTTGAATTTTTCAATGATCACTTCATTACTGTCCTCAAACGGTTGATCAATATCCTTGTAGAAGCGATGTGCAATAAAATCATTGTTGGTCATGCGAAGAGACGGCAAACAGCTACCCACTCCAATTATTTTTGAACCCATAGTTTAAGTTGGTTTAGAAGGTAAAGTTAGAATTAATTTTGACTTAGTGTAAAAAATACACTAACGATTTACACACTTTGTTTATCGTTATGTCGTGTAACATTGAATGAGCCATTGTTGTTTTACTTAAAGAAATAAGTAAAACTCAGATGCAAAAGTTAATTCAAGTTCTCCTACTCATTCTTCCTTTTTCAATTTTTGGACAAATTAGCAACGCCTCTGACGATTTAGATTTTAGCAATGTCGCCTATCATTCTGATGCCAAAGTTCATCGAAAAACCTACCGGGCAAGCTCTTTGAATTTCAATACTGCATTCTTAGGCTTCAATACCAGTATAGTGACAGAATTGAATTCAAACATTAGATTTCAACAATCTTTGGGTAGCTGGAAAATAGGCTTACAAGCCAGTTTTCTCAATTTAGTTCAGGTACAAAGACACGCTGAATTGGGCCTCATTCTTGGCAAAGATGTTGCCTTGAATCGTAATTGGAGCATAAGACCAGCAATTGGGGTGAACGCTTTGAACTCTCAAATTTATTATTCAAATGGCAGCTTTTACGATTGGAAAATGAGTAGCAACTACAACTTGAATACTGGATTACAAATACGCTACAAAAAATGGCAATTATTAGGCGGCCTCAATTCGATATACTCAACAACAGATTCGCTACAAATTTCAGATAGCCTATATGTCGTATTAAAAAGATCAACACATGGTAATTTAGGACTTAAAAAATCATTCAATCTTGACAGCATACGTAAAGTTGAAGCGAGCCTATTTTATGAAAAATACCAAGGGTTCAACTATGTCAATGCCAGTATTATTTACCAATATCGTGGTGAATTGTTTTTACTTGGATTGTGTACCAATCAATTGAGTATGGGTTGTGGGCTTGTGTTGCCAAAAAAGCAACAAGTAATGATTTCATTCAATTTGCAACGCTACAGCCTATTGCAAAATGCTTTCAGACCAGGCTTTCAATTGAATTACAAATGGAAAATGATTCAACAAGAGCCTATCAGGCGCACCATCATGCCTGCCTTTTAAGCGTGAGATTTTTTTTTGAAATTGGCAAAATCAAAACGCATCATGAGCAATATTGCCAATAATATGGTTGCAAAAACCAAATGTGCTGTCTGTACCAAGCCTGGCATATCAGCATAAGCCAAAGCAACACCTGAAATGAGCTCTGCAGCCAATACATAAAACGCCAGGTCAACGCGTCTATATTTCCATTTTTTACGATTCTGCCAATAAAGGAAACTTAAAATAATCAACACAAGCCAACTGAAACTTCGGTGAATAAAAAACGGTAATCCGAGTTGCTCTATCCATTGGGCTCGTGAAAATCCCTGCTTAACGAGTGCATCAATAGATTCGCGAACTTGGGTACCTAAAAACATTTGGTAAAAAGTAATGCCTAAGATGAGCCAGCTTAGCCACTTAAATGTGTTATTTCTAGGCAAATCCACACGGATTTTATTTTGCATCTGGTGCACCAAATAAAGTTGGATTCCAATAATTACCAATGCCAAAAATAAATGAATAGTTATTGTCCAAGGCACCAAATTTGTGGCCACCACAATAGATCCAAACCAAGCCTCGATGCCCATTAATATTAAATTTAATAAGGTCAAGAGCAACCATTTTCTTTTGCGGTAAAACAACATTAACCAACCAAAACTAATAAGCATGGCATTGCCTGCTAAAAATCCTGCCAGCCGATTGATATATTCTGTCCAGGTTTTGCGCGCATTGAAAGCCTCTTCAGTATAAACTTCAGGATCATTGAGGATTTTTTTTGCTGTTTTTTGCATCCCTATTCGATTTAAAAAATTGCAAAACTTTTCCACCTTTTGTTGTCTTTTAAGAAGATAGGTCTCGCGGTAATCTGTGGGTAATTGGGTTAGTTCGGTTGGAGGAATCCACTTGCCAAAACACTTAGGCCAATCTGGGCAACCCATCCCGCTTCCAGATATGCGGACAAAACTCCCGGCAAAAACCACGAGAAAAATCAGAATTAAAACAATCCATTGATAATTTAAAAACCGTTTTGAAACTTTCATGACCCAAAATTACGATATTTCGGTATTGGGTTTTTCTATTTTTGGCGCTTATTGTATCTTTGTGCTTTAGATACAATATGGAATTCAATGCCCTAACAGCGATCTCACCCATTGACGGTCGCTATCAATCCAAAACCTCAACACTCCAAGCTTATTTTTCAGAATTTGGTCTAATTCGTTATCGTGTTTTGGTTGAGGTAGAATACCTTATAGCCCTTGTTGAAAGCGGAATTGATAACTTAAAATCATTTCCAAAAGACCATTATGCCGCCCTTCGATCAATTTATACAAATTTTAATCAAGCAGACGCACTATGGATTAAAAAAACAGAAGAAACTACAAACCACGATGTTAAAGCAGTTGAATATTTTTTAAAAGAAAAATTACATGCCTTAGGTCTTGAGGCTTACATTGAATTCATACATTTTGGTTTGACCTCCCAAGATATCAATAACACAGCTATTCCCTTGTCATTAAAAGAAGGTATCGAGGCAGTTTATTTACCAAGTTTATTAGCAACACTTAACAAATTGAATCATCTGGCCAAAGAATGGAAAGATGTGCCTATGTTGGCGCGAACTCATGGCCAACCAGCATCTCCAACTCGATTGGGTAAAGAAATTCAAGTCTTTGGAGAACGGCTTCAAAAACAAATTGAATTGCTACAGATGATAAAAATCCCAGCTAAGTTTGGCGGAGCTACAGGAAACTTTAATGCACATTTTGTAGCTTATCCCAATACTGATTGGGTTGCTTTTGGCAATCACTTTGTTAATAAGATATTAGGTCTTGATCGTTCCCAAACTACTACTCAAATAGAGCACTACGACAACCTTGCCGCCCTATTTGACTGTATGAAGCGTATCAATAATATACTTCTAGATTTAGACCGCGATATGTGGACTTACATTTCCATGGATTATTTCAAACAGCAAATTAAAGCAGGTGAAATTGGATCTTCGGCAATGCCACATAAAGTAAATCCTATAGATTTTGAAAACTCCGAAGGCAACATTGGGCTGGCAAATGCATTATTTGAACATTTAGCGGCTAAATTGCCCGTCTCTCGCTTACAGCGTGACCTTACTGACTCAACTGTTTTAAGAGTAATCGGTGTGCCGATTGCCCATAGTCTAATTGCCTTTGGTGCAACTTTAAAAGGTCTAAACAAACTGTTATTAAATAATAAAGCGCTTGAAGATGATTTAGAGCAAAATTGGGCAGTTGTCGCAGAAGCAATTCAGACCATATTGCGCAGAGAAGGATTTGAAAAACCTTACGAAGCACTCAAAGGACTTACAAGAAAAAATGAACTTGTAACAAAAGAAAGTGTTCATGCTTTTATAAATGAACTTGATATTTCAGAGCAAATCAAGTCAGAGCTTAAACGAATTAGTCCAGCAAATTATTTAGGTATTCAATCCATCAACGAATGAAATTTTACCTTTTATTAATTTTTTTATCAAGTACAATAATAGGTGTTAAGGGCCAACAAATCGATTGGCAATGGGGAAACTTTCAACGTAGTAAAGGACGATTGATTGATATTTTACCGGGCCAAAACAACGCCTTTTCCACTATACATAGCGTCAATAATTTAAGCGGAGGCAATAATTCACTCACGCTTTTTGAAAATATGCAAGCTATTGCTAATGAGCGTATTAAACCTGTTACTATGGAGGGCTTTGGCTACTATATTGAAACACTGCGTTTTAATGAACGACATTTTATTTTTATTGCCGATCGCGATGGTAAAGAAATGAAACTCTTTGTAAAAATATTGGATGCTGAATTGAATTTAATTGAGGAAAAACAAATAATGCAGTATGTCGATGTAAGACCAAACGCATTGCCAAACTTTTCCATTATTCAAGCTCCAAATCAATCGCATTTCGCTGCATTTTATCAAATACCAGGAAAAAGAAATGGTTCAGATACGTACGGATACTCAGTGTATGACCAAAAACTAAACAGTTTAAGCAAGGGAGAATATGGGTTGCCATTTGATGCGAATTTGAGCACAATCGAAGATTACTTATTAACCAACAATGGAGAATTTTTTATTGGTGTAATTGAATTAATGGCAATTGATAATCAAGGTATTAGGGTACGAAAAACATTTAAAAACCTTCATGTTTATCAATTTAATAATGAGGGCTTAAAAGATTATACCTTTGATTTAGAAGGAAAGCGCATCTCTAATTTTGTAATGAATACTCAATTTGCAGATCGACTGACACTTTTTGGTATCTACAGCAATAGTGATTGGGATGGAATGCAAGATGGATTTTTTAATGTACAGCTAAATCTATCAGCTGATTCTGTGATGGCGCTAGGTTTTTTACCTTTCTCCCAAACGATTATGCTTAGCGAGCATAGATCAAGCGATCAACAGAGAATTCAAAGAAGAATGGAAAGACGCAGCGATGATCCGCAGCTCTCACGATACCAAGTGCGTGATATTTTTACTTTAAATGATGGGAGCTATGTGGGCTCTTTAGAAAAGTATTATGTATACACAAGCACAAATATCAATAATCAGACAGGTCAGCGCATGACAACAAATTATTATTACTATAATGATATTGTTGCATTTTGTATCGATACAGCGGGAAGCCTTCGATGGGAACAAAGGATTCCAAAAACGCAGGTCAGTATTAATGACTACGGGCCATACAGTTCATACTGCAGTTATCTTGACAATCAATCGTTTAATTTTATATTTAATGATGCTGCCTCCAATTACGATCAAGGTGGGCAATTTAGACAAGGTTTAGAAGAAGTTAATGCTTTTAGTTTGAGTCGAAATAGGAATGTAGGGGCTTTGGTGCGTATAGACCTCGAAAATGGTCAAATGTCGCGAAGTATAAGCCATCAGCGTTCTGAAAAGAACATTCTTTTAGTACCCAAAGCCTTTGAATTTGATGCCTTAAGAAATGGTATAATTACATATGGTGTTCTAGGACCCCAAGAAATTTTTGGACATATTCAACTTATAACCAAGCCATGAAAATTTTATTCATTTTTTTATGTTTATTGCTTTTATGGTCATGTAATGGGAAACCCTACAATTCTCAGCATGAAATACAAAAAACCATCCCACTTGATAAAGACGTGCATAGTTATGCCAATTTCAAGCAAATCAATACCCAACATCTTCATCTTGAGCTTGAAGTTGATTTTAAGTCCAAAACGATTTATGGCATAGCGCGGCACAAAATGAACAATCGAGGAGCACAATCAGCGATATTTGACATGAAAGGACTCCTTATTCAAAAGGTGACACTTGGACCCAAAAACAATGAAGCGGAGACAGACTTCACCATTGGCCCAATGGACAAGGATAGCTTGTTAGGCCAAGCCTTAATGGTCAAGGTAGATAGCACTACCCAGTTGGTTAATATTTATTATCAAACCACTACTGCTTCTGACGCTTTAGATTGGCTCGACACCAACCTCACTAGCTCAAAGACCAAACCCTTTCTATATACCCAAGGTCAAGCGATTTTAACACGCACTTGGATTCCGATTCAAGATGCACCCTCAAACCGATTCACATACAGTGCTGAGGTTAAAGTTCCAAGTGATCTCTTGGCGCTTATGAGTGCCAATAATCCGATCCGAAAAAATTCAAATGGCCTTTATCATTTTGAGATGAAAAGGGCCATACCAAGCTATTTAATTGCATTGGCTGTTGGAGATATTGGATTTAAAGACTTAGGCCAGAATTGTGGTATTTATGCAGAGAAAGAACTATTAGATACTTGTGTTAAAGAATTTGAAGACTTACCTCAAATGATGCGCGTTGCAGAGCAATTATACGGGCCATATCAATGGGGAAGGTATGATGTTTTGGTACTCCCCTATTCGTTCCCTTTTGGAGGCATGGAAAATCCAATGCTCACTTTTGCTAATCCTACACTGATTACAGGTGATAAGAGTCTTGTTTCGGTTTTGGCTCATGAATTAGCCCATTCTTGGTCTGGCAATCTTGTAACAAATGAAACTTGGTCTGATCTTTGGCTCAATGAAGGTACTACTGTATATTTCGAACAAAGAATCATGGAAGCCTTGCGTGGAAAAGAGATTGCTGATATTTTAGCCCAAGTTGAATTTAGAGAATTAGAACAAACCATCGCTGAGTTGAAAAATGATGGGACTTATGAACAAAGTAAATTACATTTGGATTTAGTCAATAAGGATCCTGATATAGCCATGTCTGATATTGCCTATGTAAAAGGCGCTTTTTTCTTTAGGACTTTGGAACAGAACTATGGTCGTGTGGCCTTAGATGGCTTTTTAAAGAAATATTTTAACCATTTCGCTTTTAGAACAATTTCAGCAGAAGGCTTTATTGATTACTTAAAAACGCATTTAATCGAGCCATCCAAAAACAAATTCAATTTTCAAGAATGGATCTATAATTCTGGGTTACCAAATAATTGTGCCAAAATAAATGCATCGAGAATCACTGAAATTGAAAAAAAGGCTACTGACTTCAATAGTGGCAAAGATCCTTTTGGGGCGAAAGTGAAATACAAATGGATTAAAAAAAATGGAAAATCCAAGCGCATAAAGATGCTAATTGACGTCAAATACAATGACTATATTATACAAGAGTGGCAATTGTTTATTAGGGCACTTTCAACACAAACACCAATTGCCAGATTAAAAAATCTCGATGAACAATTCAATTTTAGTTCATCGGGGAATAGTGAAATTTTATGCGACTGGTTTGTTTTGGCCGCACAGTCAGAATATGCATTTGAAATTCAACCCAAAATCACCGCCTTTTTAACAAAAATTGGGAGGAGAAAATATGTGTTGCCAATTTACGAGGCATTAAGTAAAAGCCCCAAAGGGCTTGAACTTGCACGCCAAATATTCAATATCACAAAGAAAAATTATCACAGTGTAACGCGCAATTCAGTTTCAAAATTGCTCTATAAATAACACATTCGGCTTTAATTGCCATAAACTGATAGGAACTTAATTCTTACCAAGCGAAGCTCTTCTTCAGTATAGGACCCATCAAATTCATGATAGGCCGAGACAAGATCATCTGATTCTGCATTTAAGAAATAGTCAATGATTTCTTCTTGATTATCTTGATCGAGAAGCTCAGATAAATAATAATCAAGGTTAAGCTTTGTACCAGAGTATACGACAGTTTCCAATTCTTCCAATATGGAATCAAATGTTTTTCCTTGAGATTTTGCGATGTCCTCTAAAGGTAATTTACGATCAATATTTTGAATAAGTTGAACCTTGGATCCTGATTTATTCACCAAAGATTTCATAACAAAATCTTGTGGCCGTTCAATTTGATGCGCTGCTACATGATGTGCAATTAATTCTAAAAATGCATCTCCATATCGCATTGCTTTTCCTGCACCTACCCCCTGTATAGCTGTCAATTCATCGAATTCGACAGGGTATTGCAAACACATCTCCCTTATGGATGGCTCTTGGAAAACTACAAAAGGAGGAACGCCAGCTTCTTTGGCCACTTTTTTACGTAAATCAATCAATTGTTTATATAAAATCTCATCAAATACAGCTCCTTTTTGATTGAGAAGAATATCGTCATCGGTATTTGTAAAATCGTGCTGTTTATACAGTTGGAATGCGGTAGGATTTTTTAGAAATTTAGCACCTTTATCACTGAGCTTGAGTGTACCAAATGTTTCAATGTCCTTGAATAGATATCCCCCCACTACAGCTTGTCGAATCACTGCATTCCAAAAATGCTCATCATGCTGTTTTCCTGTGGCAAATAATGGATGGGCATCGTGTTTATAGGCTTTTATATCTGCATTAATATGACCTGAAAGAAAAGCACAGTAATGTTTAGATTTTTGAGTTTGATCTAGGGCGCTTACCACTCTGAGTAATTGGGTAAGAAATTCAGCGCCATCAATTCTTTCTTGTGGATGCTTACAATTGTCGCATTTATCTTGGCAATTTGATGCATTGAACTCTTCACCAAAGTAATGCAAAATAAATTTTCTTCGACAGACTGAAGTTTCAGCATAGGAAACAATCTCATGCAACAATTGCTTTCCAATTTCTTGTTCGGTAATTGCTTTTCCTTGAAGAAATTTCTCCAATTTCTCGATGTCTTTGTAGCTATAAAATGCTATACACTCTCCAATACCACCATCGCGACCCGCCCGACCCGTTTCTTGATAATAGCTTTCTATTGATTTAGGTATGTCATGATGAATAACGTAACGCACGTCGGGTTTGTCAATCCCCATTCCAAAAGCAATCGTTGCCACGATAACATCGACCTCCTCCATTAAAAAAGCATCTTGGTGGTTTGCTCGTGTAGTCGCATCTAAACCTGCATGGTAGGGAAGTGCATTGATGCCATTAACCTGCAAGAGCTCGGCAATTTCTTCAACTTTTTTTCTACTTAAACAATAAATAATCCCGCTTTGACCATCATGCTGTTTAATATACTTAATGATTTGTTTTTCAACTTCGCGCTTTGGTCTTATTTCATAATATAAATTGCCCCTATTGAACGAAGATTTAAAAACATCTGCATCCAACATGTTTAGATTTTTTTGGATATCATTTTGTACTTTGGGCGTTGCTGTTGCGGTCAGTGCAATGATCGGGACATTGGAAATCTTTTCAAAAATCTCGCGCAGCCTGCGGTATTCTGGTCTAAAATCATGACCCCACTCAGAAATACAGTGGGCTTCATCGATGGCGAAAAAAGAGATTTGAACAGAGGCTAAGAAATTAATATTTTCTTGTTTTGTAAGCGATTCTGGAGCAACATATAACATTTTTGTATGTCCATTAACTACATCTGATTTAACTTGTGCAATTTCTGTTTTTGACAAAGATGAATTTAAAAAATGAGCTACTTGGCCTGTCTGAGAGAATCCACGCACTGCATCGACTTGATTTTTCATTAAAGCAATCAAAGGCGAAACAATGATGGATGTTCCTGGTAACAACATGGATGGCAGCTGATAACATAGCGATTTACCACCACCTGTAGGCATTAACACAAATGTATTTCTGCCGGCCAACACATTTTCTATAATTTCTTGCTGCGCTCCTTTAAATTGATCAAAGCCAAAAAAAGACTTAAGTGCTGCTGCAATTGGATATTGAGTTGTAGAATTGGACATAAAGGCAGTGCTGAAACAACCAATTAATGATGTTGTTCACTTAAATATAATGCAAAATTGGCAAGTAGCCAATAAAAAATTGGAAATTATTGGTTAAACGCAACGACTTCCTTTACTGCATCGATATGTTGTTTGAGCAGGTTTTCTATACCACCTTTTAAAGTTGCTGTCGATGAAGGACAACCAGCACAAGACCCTTTTAAAAGTACAGTAACTGTACCTTGGCTAAAACCTAAATAATCGATAGCGCCTCCGTCGTTTGCAACTGCTGGCCGTACATATTGATCCAATAAATCTATTATTGCTTCGTCAAATTCAGAAGATTCAAACGATTTTGACACTATTGATTCCATATTTACAACATCCAAGTGTTGTTCATTAGATTCAAAAGATTGCTCTTGACTTGGCATTGCGATAAGCACTTCTTTAGAAAAACTTATCCATTCACGAATGAACTCTCTAAGTTCCATTGTAATAAAATCCCATGGGACGTTATCTGTTTTGGCAATTGTTATAAAATTTGCCGCAATAAATACCTTTGACACAAAAGGGAAATCAAAAAGTGCTTCTGCTAACGGAGAAAAACCCTTGGCCGATGATTTAGATTCAAATTCAACTGACGCACCTGTAGGTAGCAAATATTTGTTTGCAACAAATTTCATCGTTGAAGGATTGGGGGTCATTTCGCTGTATACGGTTACGGGAATCATGCTACTTTTTTTGCCTACAAAAATAAGCATAAAATAAAGTTTTTATTTACTTTGTCGAATGTTCAATTGCATCGCGTACTTGAGTTTTTATTTGAAAGCCAAAGGCCGACATGGAACACATTCTCCTTTTGCCTACTGGTTGGTAGATGTCGTTGCTAGGGCTAAAATGAAGAGTACTCATTTTCGGGATTCATTAGCAATAAATAAAAAAACGACACATTTTATTCAAAAATTAGCACACGCCTTACCCGATTTTCGTCTGGAGCAGTTTAATAGGATAAATTCTGAAAAATCTAAAATAACTTATTTGCTTGAACCTCATATTTTGTTTTTATCAGAAGAAAACTTCATTTTTTTTAAATCCTGGTATTCAAATATTGATTTCCATCCTCAAACCTTAGTGATTTTAAGTGGACACAGAACGAGCAAAATCAACAAAAACATTTGGAATGAATTATGTGGCGCTTCCACATTTCATTTTAGTGCAGATTGCTTTCATTTTGGTATTTTAAGTCCGAAGCCGGGACAAGCCAAGCAACATTTTTATTTAAAATTGAGCTAAGGCGCCAATAATAATTAGCTTTACACGTTTTTGTATCATGCGTTGGATTCTTAGCATATTTACTTTTATTGGTTTCCTATTTTGGGGTATGTTAAGCTCTTGTAATAAACAAATCCTTCTTTCTAAAGCCAATCTAACATTCTCAACAGATACCTTAGTTTTTGACACTGTTTTTACAACAGTTGGTTCTGTTACCAAATCATTTAAAATTTACAATGAGGACCTCAGAAGCTTGAAAATCGATGAAATTGAGCTCATGGGCGGCAGTTCTTCTGTTTATCGCATTAACGTAGACGGAAAATCTGGCACTTCACACAAGGACTTAATCCTTGAATCCAAAGACTCCTTATTTATTTTTGTAGAAGTAACGCTACAGGTTAATAATACGACCAATCCGCTCATAATTGAAGACTCTATCCGCTTTCGCACAAATGAAAAAGATCAGTTTGTTAAATTGGCGGCTTGGGGGCAAGATGCTTATTTTCATTATTCCAACTTTCAGCTCGATTCATTAGATTTAAATGAAGGCATTTGGCCCAACGACAAACCTCATGTTATTTATGGTGCTGCTATTGTTGATTCGGCGAAAAGCCTTACGATTCAAGCTGGAACTAAAGTGCATCTGCATAAAAATGCGCTACTCTATGTTTATAAAGGCTCCTTACAAATTGAAGGACAAGCAGGCAATGAAGTGCTTTTTCTTGGCGATAGATTAGAACAAGAATATCAAGATGTTGCTGGTCAATATTATGGTATTTATCTGCACCAAGCGCTGCCTTGCAGTATAAATTATGCGATATTAAAGAATGGTACTTCTGGTATACATTTATATAGTGAGGACCCCAATAATATCTCCTATACTTTGGATATTAAGAATACCCAAATTTATAATGAGGCACGTTACGGTATTTTCATTTATGCGGGCGCAAAAGTCAAAGCCGAAAATTGTCTTATTTCTCAATGTGCAACCCATGCCCTTTTAATGCTACAAGGTGGAGATTTTAATTTTAATCATTGTGATTTATTGGGTTATGGTGCCTCGACTAATCCAGCGGTAGGAATTAGTAATTATTATAATGATTACAATATCAATCAAACACTCGTTTCTAGTATCAATGAAGGTGTTTTTAAAAACTGTGTAATTTATGGGAATTTAAATACCGAAATTGCCATGGACACCATTCAAATGGCAGGGGTGCAACTCAATTTTGACTTTGATTACAGCGTATTAAAATCAGAAACCACATACAATGATTCGTTTTACGGGGCACATATCCTATGGAATTCACCACCGTTATTTACAGACCCCATTATAAGAGATTTCACCTTTGCTAACAATTCATCTCTGAGTAACAATGGAATAAGTACTGCTGTAATAACCGATATTTTTGGGCAAGGCAGAAATAATCCGCCAGATATTGGCGCCATTGAAGGACAATAAAAAACCGCAGGTGTCTTCCTACGGTTTTCATCAATATAATTCATTGAACAAATTCGAAAACAAACTATTGATTGGCATTCATCTTGTCTAAAACATCCATAACACCTTTAACTGCCTCTGCCGAGTCAATTAGAAGTTTACTTTCCTCTTCATTTAATTGAAGTTCAATAATTTTTTCTATTCCATTTTTACCCAAAACTACAGGTACACCTAAATAAATGTCTGATAAACCGTATTCACCATTGAGCCAAGCGCAAACTGGAAAAATACGCTTTTGATCTCTAATAACTGCCTCAACCATTTGAGCCGCAGCAGCACCCGGAGCATACCATGCGGAAGTGCCCAATAATTTTACAATTTCTCCTCCACCAAATTTTGTGCGTTCTATGATTTCATTCAACTTATTTTCTTCAATCAATTCACTGACAGGAATTCCACCAACTGTTGTATAACGAGGTAAAGGAACCATTGTATCACCATGGCCACCCATCAATACAGCCTGAATATCTTTAGGCGAAACATTAAGCTCTTCAGCTAAAAAGGCACGATACCTTGCCGTATCGAGGACACCGGCCATTCCAAACACTTTTGAAGATGGTAAATTAGCATTTAAATAGGCGCAATAGGTCATTACATCCAATGGGTTGGAAACAACTATAACAATTGCGTTGGGGGAATACTTAACCACATTTTCAGTCACACTTTTGACAATTCCCGCATTGGTGGCTATTAAATCGTCACGAGACATACCTGGTTTACGTGGCAATCCTGAAGTAATAACAACAACATCTGAATTTGATGTTCGGGCATAATCGTTTGTACATCCTATGGTTCTAGAATCATAAAGATTAATAGGGGCTGTTTGCCAAATATCTAAAGCCTTGCCTTCGGCAAAACCGTCTTTGATGTCGAGTAATATTATTTCATTGGCAATTTCACGTGTGGCCAACACATCTGCACAGGTAGCTCCTACATTTCCTGCACCTACAACCGTTACTTTCATTTTTTAAATTTTAATTGATTTGCGATTTTGCGAGACGAATTTACGCATACTTGAGAAAAAAATGCTTTTTTTAATCTAAAATAGACAACCTTTGCGTTTTTAAGGCAACCCTAAAGGTTAACTTGCGTTTTTAAGATATTGAAAATTGGAGCAGCATAAAGAACTAATACAAATTGTAGAGGGTTGCCTTAAAGGCGACCGTCGTTCACAAGAACGCCTTTTCAAGATGTATTATGGTAAAATGATGGCTGTTTGTATGCGTTACATTAGCGAACGCGATAGCGCACAGGAAGTGCTCCAAATTTCATTTTTAAAGGTCTTTGACAAATTGGAATATTTTGATTTTTCAGGTTCGCTTGAGGGCTGGATAAGACGCATTGTGAGCAATAGCGCTATTGATCACTTGCGCAAAGCCAAAAAAAATCCGTTTTTATCTGATCAGGATAATGATTTTAAATCCATGTCCGCTGATCCAATGCTAGAAAACGAATTATTGGAACAAACACAACAAAAAGCTAAACTTGCCCATGAAGCCATTGCTAAGTTATCGCCTGCCTATCGTACAGTTTTTAATCTTTACGTAATGGAAGAACTTAGTCATAAAGAAATTGCCTCGTTACTAGGAATTTCTGAAGGAACATCAAAATCCAATTTGGCTAAAGCAAAAATGAATTTGCAACGCCTTTTAAAAGATGATTTTACACTGATTGATAAAATATGAAAGATCAATTTGAAAAAAATATCAAATCATTAGTAGATGAATTCTCCTATGATTATGACCCGAAAGCCTGGGAGCAACTCTCCAAAAAGCTACCCGGATCTAAAGGTAGTTCTTCTTGGTTTCAAATTGGTTTCTTTAGCACTATACTTATTTTAGGTTTATTAGGTACTGCCACTTGGTTGATGTTTGCTATTTTCTTCTCTAGCGACAATACAATCATGCAATCAAACGACAAACCCACCAAACAGTTCTCCAAACAAAAAAATAATACTATTGCAGATAAAAATGAAAAAAGTGATGCAAACACCAGCAGCACTAGCCAAAACCATTCAAATCAAATAAAATGTGTCTTTGGAAATATCGTTGATACAGACTCACTTGAGCTTGTTTCAGGCGTTGAGTTTTTAAATGACACGGAGAATAATACAGAAATAGCCACAATAGAGCAAATCAACAAGGAATCTGCTACTTTTTCAAGCCAAAACAAGCAAACTGAGATTTCACAGAAAATATCTAGTCCGATTTTAGAACAAAACAAGCCAAATGAAGAATCAAGTCCTGCATTGGTGATACCTAAACCGTGTGAGTCGCTAAGTGTTTCATTAGATGCAGATGCCATCTCTTACATTGATGGCTTACCTCGCATTCATATCAAAGCTGAAACTAACGCAACTAAAATTAATTGGAGTTCTAGCGATTTGTTAAATCAGCAAAATAATGGGGCCGATTTACTTGCATTCAAAGCAAAAACATATACGATAAATGTCGAGGGTATTTTGGATGGATGCAAAGAAAGTACCCAGATTAAAATAACGGCTAATGACGATTATAACTTGCTAGCAGTAAATGCCTTCAATACGAATTCACGCGATGAGCGCAATGCTACCTTTATGCCTTATGCGCTCACCATCAGACAAATACCATTTATAATGCTCATCATTGATCCCGACAATGGAGCTGTCGTTTATAAAACCTCAGATTACCAACAACCTTGGGACGGCATCGATATACGCTCCGGACAAATGGTTCCAGCTCAAAAAGCATACATTTGGAAAGTAGTTTTGGAGCAACCGCTACCAAAAGAAAATTCTACCTATACAGGCACAATCGTAAGGATTTAGTCTTGACTAAATTCTAGGAAATATGTACATTTGTTGGGCACCTTGAAGTGTGAACCCAGCATGAGTATTATCAATTTATTACCCGATCACATTGCCAATCAAATTGCAGCCGGTGAGGTCATTCAAAGGCCAGCTTCGGTAGTAAAAGAATTATTAGAAAATGCTGTAGACGCTGGTGCCACCCAAATTCAATTGCATGTCAAAGATGCAGGGAAAACATTAATTCAAGTCATTGACGATGGCATTGGCATGGATGACATCGATGCTGAAAGATGTTTTCAGCGACATGCAACCAGTAAATTAACAAAGGCTTCAGAACTTTTTTCAATTCAAACTAAGGGGTTTAGGGGCGAAGCCTTAGCATCTATTGCCGCGATTGCGCAAATAAAACTTAAGACGCTACAAAAAGAAAAATCT
>Ga0222714_10001271_pt1 | contig 28482 bp, 32 predicted proteins | sample C33_3DmetaG_FD_165048 | JGI IMG/M metagenome (GOLD analysis project Ga0222714, IMG submission 165048) | Estuarine water microbial communities from San Francisco Bay, California, United States - C33_3D | ecosystem: Environmental > Aquatic > Marine > Unclassified | place: USA: California... | reverse complement strand
CTCAGCTACCGCCCAAGGCGTTGGTGCTCAAAGAGACCGCGATGGCCGAAACCCAACGTCGCGCCCAGCGCGATCAGGCCGAGATGCAGCTCAAAGGGGCTGACATGCAACAGCGGGGGCAAATTGACCTGGCGCGGCTTCAAGCCGAACAGCAACGCGCCGCCGAGCGTGATCAGATTGACGTGGCGCTGAACGCCTCGGATAACCTGACCCGCGAGCGTATAGAAACCGCACGCCTGACTCAAGAAGATGACAGGCTGCGCACCGAGCAGTTGGAAACTGCAATCCGGCTTCAAAACGAAGCCCAACGTAACCTAGGAGCTGAACGTGGCCCAACCATCCAATAACCTCAAAGACAACGAAGCCGTCCCCTATCACAAGCGCATCGCTATGGGTGCGGCGCTCGACGGTACTAGTCTCAAGTCTAAAGGTAGCACCGCCCCTCAACCCTCATCAAAAGGAGCCCCCGCCCCGTTAGCACGTAAAAACAAGTGACCCTAACCCTGAGCCAGCTGATCGGCGCGTATAAGGCACGTCAGGCTGAGATAGGCCAGTCCTTAGCGGCGGGTAACGCTGCGTCATGGGAGGCGTACCAGCGCATGGTCGGCGAACACATGGGGCTGCAAAAAGCCCTTGATATTATTGAGAACTTTATAGAGGAAGAAGATGAACATGATGACTGAACCAGTAGCGTCGCAAGACGCTGAGATGGCTTGGGCTTTCCCGAGCGTGGATCCTGGTGCGCAGCCGTTAGGTGGGCGATTGTTGGTGCAGTTGCGCCGCAGCCGCAAAAAGACCACCAAAGCAGGAATCGTACTTGTTGAGGAAACCAAAGAGACCGAAAAGTGGAACACCCAGGTCGCCAAAGTCATCGCCGTGGGGCCGCTCGCCTTTCGGCATCGCGACTCGATGAACCCCTGGCCCGAGGGGTCGTGGTGCGCGGTGGGTGACTTTATTCGTGTGCCCAAGTGGGGCGGCGACCGTTGGGAGGTCAAAGTGCCCGGTGAGGACCACCTTGAAGACCCCGCGTTGTTTATGATCGTGAATGACCATGAGGTCATTGCCCGAATCACCACTAACCCCCTCGAGACTAAGGCATTCCTATGAGTACGAGCACAGACACAAAAGAACCCGATATCGAGATCACCGAACAGCCCGACGGTTCAGTCGCGGTGGCGCTGCCGGAAGACCTCGCCCCGCCCCCGGACCAGCACGACGACGATGACGACCCACCGCAAAGCAAGGCTGAAGGCGGCCCCGCCGACGATCCCGCTGACGCCGACGCTGACGACGACACCGAGGCGCTACGCAACGCTAAACGCGAGCGCCGCCGTGCCAAGCGCGAACTAGCCCGCAAAACCAGCGCCGAGAAAGACCAGCGGTTGCAGCTACTCCAGCGGCAGAATCAAGAGTTGATGGAGCGGTTGAGCGTTGTTGAGCGCAAAACCCACGCCGGCGAACTCGCCAAGTTGGACCGGGCGGTCGAAGACCAAGAGCTGCGGCTCGAGTACGCTAAACGCAAGATTGCCGAAGCGACCCGTGCTCAAGACGGCGACGCCCTGGCGCAGGCGCAAGAAATGTGGTACGAGTCCAGGCAGCAGCTCGAATCTTTGAAGAATCTGAAAAAGGCGAGCTCCACCCCCAAGCAGCAGCCCAACACCCTGCCCGACCCGAGAGTGCAGAAGATGGCGGCCGAGTGGATCAAGCGCAGCGAATGGTACGACCCGCAGCATCGCGACACCGACTCCCGCATCGTCAAACAGATCGACGAAGAGCTCACCGCCGAGGGCTGGAACCCCGCGAGCCAGGACTATTGGGATGAACTCGATGATCGCGCAAAAAAGTACTTGCCTCATCGGTATGAATTGAGCTATAATGCGCCGAACCAGCGTTCAAGGCCTCGGAATATGCAAACTAGCACCGGTCGCGAATCATCAAATAGTGGCGGCTCCCCTAAGGGGCAGTTCATGCTTGAGCCCGATCAAGTACGCGCCATGAAGGATGCCGGCTTTTGGGACGACCCCGTCAAGCGCAACAGCATGATCAAGCGCTACGCGGCGGAAGCCCGCAAACGTGCTGCTGCTAACCCACGCTAATTCAAAGGACGCACACAAATGGATTCAAGACTCAAGAAATCTCTCTCCGCCGGAGGCCGAGAAAGCCGCGCAAGCGAAGACCTCGACCGCCTTCCGCCGGAGACTATGTTCGCCGCCTCACAGGACATTGACAAAATGTGGAGTGACGAGTGGACGCAAACCGCCCTGCCGAACGTGCCCGCCCTGCCGGGTTGGCACATGTGCTGGCTTTCCACCACTAACAGCTACGACACGATTGACAAGCGAATCCGACTGGGGTACGTTCCGGTGACAGCCGATGAGTTACCTGGGTTTGAGAATTATCGCGTAAAAGCGGGCGAGCATGTGGGTCACATTTCGTGCAACGAAATGTTGCTGTTTAAGATTCCGACTGAACTCTACCAGCGGGTCATGACGCACTTTCATTACCAAAAACCAATGGAAGCAACCCAAGCGATCATGGAACGTATGGAGGAACTTCAACAGGGCGCTGACAGCTCAGGACACAAACTCCTGAAAACGGAAGGCGAAGGCTTCGGACGAGTGGCAAATTCATCCGTCAACCGACCCCCGGTCTTCGAGGGTTAATTTGGAGTTTACAACATCATGTCTGCAACCTTAGCACCCTTTGGTTTGCGGCCTGCGTATCACCCCTCGGGGCTCGATCGTGCGCAGGGGCTGGCCAATGTGATTCAGTCGGGGTATGCTCAGAACATCTTGAAGGGTCAGGCCGTCAAGCTCGACCCAACAACTGGGTATATCGTTCGTGCCGCGAGTGGCGATCCAATCTACGGCGTCTTTGATGGCGTCGAGTGGACAGACACGACGGGGCGTCGCCGCGTTTCGAACTGCTGGCCTTCGGGCACGGGGTATCAGAGCGGCTCACTCATTGCGTACGTTTGGACCGACCCGAAAGTGGTTTACGAAATTCAAGCCGAAGGCTCGATTGCGCAAACCGCCCTGGGCCAGGAGTTTGACATCACCAACCCGTACAACCCCACCACAGGGGATCCGACGCTCGTTGGTCTGTCTCAAGCCACTATGGGTACAACCGCTGCTGGCGCTAACGCTACCAAGACGCTGCGCGTCATCGACTTGGCACCGTATCCGGGCAACGCATGGGGTGATTCGTACACGATCGTTCGTGTGCAGATCGCTGAGTTCCAGTACGCTGGTATTTACGAAGGTGCGGCGGTGGCTTACCCCGTTACCGTAGCTTAAAGGAGGGCTAACAAATGGCAGCCCCAATGCGCAGTACGGACTTTCGGAGCATCGTTGAGCCTATCCTGAACGAGTGCTTCGACGGAGTCTATGATCAGCGTGCCGATGAGTGGTCGCGAGTCTTCCGCGAGCAGAACGGCATTCCCCGTAATTACCATGAGGAACCCGTCCTGTACGGTTTCGGCTTGGCACCGTTGCTTCCCGACGGCAGCCCCGTAACCTATCAGCAGGGCGGCGTGTTGTTCCTGAAGCGTTACGTCTACTCGGTGTACGGTTTAGCCTTCGCGTTGACGAAAGTCCTCGTCGAAGACGGCGACCACATCCGCATCGGGTCGGTGTACGCTCGTCACCTGGCACAGTCTTTGGTCGAGACCAAAGAAACCCTGTGCGCCAACGTGCTGAACAACGCCTTTACGGGCGGGCAGTATGCCGGTGGTGACGGTGTAGCGCTTAACAGCGCCTCGCACCCCATCGTAAACGGTACGGTGAGCAACCTCCTCACCACAGCGGCCAACCTCAGCCAGACCTCCCTTGAGCAGATGCTCATTCAGGTGCGTCAGGCGGTTGACAACAACGGCAAAAAGATTCGCCTCGTGCCACGACAGCTCGTCGTCGCTCCGGGCAACATCTTCCAAGCCGAAGTGTTGCTCAAGAGTGTGCTGCGTGCCGGTCAAGCCAACAACGACATCAACCCGGTCAAGTCGATTGGCTTGCTCGACGAGGGTGCCGCAGTGTTGTCGCGTTTGACCAGCTCGACCGCATGGTGGGTGCAGACCGACACGCCCGAAGGTATGAAGCTCATGATGCGTCGTGCCCTTGAAAAGACCATGGAAGGTGACTTCGAAACCGACTCCATGCGCTACAAGGCCACTGAGCGTTATGATGTGGGCTTCACCGATTGGCGCGCAATGTACGGCACGCCCGGAGTCTAAGGAAACCAGGGGGCTCCGGCCCCCGCTTTATAGGAGTTAAAGTATGACTACGACTCGGTTTCCTAATGGGGTCACCAACGTGGGTGAGCAGTCGCTGTTTGCTGAGCTAGGCCAGCCCGCAGCCACGCTGTATCACACCTACTTTGAAGACTTCGACTACTACGCGGCGGCCGACTGGACTGTCACAGAAACGGACGCAGGTGCAACCCAGGCGCTGACTGATGGTGATGGCGGCTTGCTGCTCATCACTAACACCGCTGCTGACAATGACCTTGTGTCGTTGCAGAAGAAGGGTGAGTCATTCCGTTTTGAGGCTGGCAAAGCGCTGTTCTTCGAGGCCCGTTTCAAGGTTAGTGATGCCACGCAATCGGATGTTGTCATTGGTCTGCAGATCACCGACACGACCCCGCTTGATGTGTCTGATGGCGTCTTCTTCATCAAAGCTGATGGTGCTGCGACGGTCAATTTCCTTGTTGAGAAAAACAACACGGCAACCACCGCGAGCGCTGTGGCCACGATGGCTGACGACACCTACATCCGTCTTGGCTTTTACTATGACGGAGTTTCGGCGGTGCAGTACTTTGTGAATGGCTCAATCGCTGGTAGTTCGGTAACCACCAACCTGCCCGACGATGAGGACATGACCATCACCATCGCGATCCAGAATGGTGAAGCCGTCGCCAAGACCATGACCGTGGACTATGTCTATGTAGCCAAGGAGCGCTAATCATGGGCCAATTTAAACCGATGGTTAAAATGATGACCACCGAGCCTTCAGTGATTCTGAAACTGAAGAAAGGCGGTTCGGTCAAAGCGCCCAAAAAGATGATGGACGGTGGGGTGATGCGTGGCCTTGCGGCCGCGCCTGCGCCCGGTGCCCGAGGCGGGATGCCTCCGGCGGTTGCCCCGGCACGTCCTTCGATGGCTATGCGCCGCAAAGCGATGATGGCTCGCCCGATGATGAAAGAGGGCGGCGAAAGCAAAGCTGAGCACGCCGCTGAGATGAAGAAGATGATGGGCACCGAGGCTAAGCTCAAAAAGCACGCCTCGATGCCTGCTTCTAAAGCTCACAAAGGTCTTGCAACCGGCGGTGTGGCAATGGGTCAGGCAGGGTTCAAAAAGGGTGGAGTAATTGGCGTAGCGGTCTCTGAAAAGGGAGCTAAGGGTTATGTTAAGACCAAGATGGACACTGCTTCAGGCGAGCATCACACCCCGAAGAAGACTGGCGATGTGGCAATGGGCAAACCCGGCGGCTACAAGCACGGCGGCAGTCCCAAGTACGCTAAAGGTGGCGGAGTCGAAGGCAATGTTTCGACGTCACACCCCGGCCCAACCAACACCACCACTGGCGAAGTGAAGAAAGGCAACGCCGGGGGCTTTAAGAAAGGCGGTGCGTTGGGAAAGCGTTATGCTACGGGGGGTCTAGTCGATAGCGGACGTCCCGTAGCGATGCCTCGGCACCCGGTGTCGAAACCCGTGGCTAATGACCTGCAGTCCGGAACCTTCAAAAAGGGTGGCGGAGTACAGAAAAAGGCCTACGGCGGCGCGTGCTAAATAGCGGGGGCTTCGGCCCTCGCTCATTTTAAGGACTTGTGATGAGAGTTCAATCGGTTTCAAAGACTGGTGTCGGCTCAAGTAGCACCGTGGTCATGAATACCAATATTAGCCCGTTCAATGTGGGCTTTGGTGTCACGGTATCAGGCACGGTTGATTACACCGTCCAGCACTCATTTGACGACCCCAGTGGTACGATTTCTACCTGGTTCAGTCATCCCACAGTAGCGGGTGAAGTTGCGGCGGCTGATGGCAACTATGCGTTCCCCGTAACGGCTATCAAACTGCTTGTTAATTCAGGCTCTGGTACGGCAACGCTTAAAATCGTTCAAGCGGGTATCTGATGGCGCCTGTCGGCTACTCAAGCGTCGCCAACCAAGCCAACACCTCAGACGGCTTTGCGTTAGGCGTCGGTGCCCAGAACGTTATCGGGGGTACTGACTACGGGCTTGATGTTGGCGATGACGGCGTAGTTGATACTTACGGCACCCTGCCGCCAACCACGTTTTATATCCTGGATGAGACAACGCCAGGGTATGTGCTGCAAGAAGACAGCAGCAAAATTGTTTTGGAGCAATCATAATGGCCGACCAGAAAATTAGCGCAATGCCAGCAGCCGCAACGCTGACGGGCGCAGAGCTTGTGCCGTTAGTGCAAAGTGGTGCGAATGTGCAATCAACTGTTGGTGATTTGCGTGCGTTTGGCGCGGCTTATGGCGGCTTTAGCAGCACCCTAGATCAGACGGGAAGCACCACGGCTGGCACAGCCATGACTTGCAACACTACGGATATTACCGACGGCATTACCCTGGTTAGCAATAGCCGTTTTACGGTGCCCAATGACGGCATTTATAACTTTCAGTTCAGCGCCCAGTTCAAGAACGTCGCTAACGAGCAGCATATCGTTACGATTTGGATCAAGGTCAACGGTTCGGATCTTGCCAACTCAGCCACGCAAGTTACGGTGCCAGCGCGTAAGAATGCAGGTATTTTTGGTTTTGCGGTAGCTGCTTGGAACTTCTATTTAGATCTGAACGCCACCAACTATGTGCAGTTGTTTTGGCTGCCTGAATCGACGGATGTAACGCTTGAAGCATTGCCATCGAGTGTGACGCCTGCGTACCCGGCCATCCCCTCGTTGATTGTTACTATGGGGCAGATAGCTTAAATGCCTGCCAAGACTAAAGCACAGTTCCGGCTGATGAAAGCGGCTGAGAATAATCCAAAGTTTGCCAAGAAAGTAGGCATTCGACCTGATGTGGCTGCAGAGTTTACGCAGTCCAATGTGAAAGGGAAATCGTATGCAAAACTTCCTGAACGGCTTAAGAACGGTGGTCCGAGCCTTGCGATCGGTCGCGGTGAAAAGTTACCGGCGTCTCAGGGCGCGGGTCTCACGGCGAAAGGCCGCGCCAAGTACAACCGAGCCACCGGCTCAAACCTGAAAGCTCCTCAGCCCGAAGGCGGCCCACGGCGCGATTCGTTTTGTGCCCGGATGGGTCCCGTAGCACGTAAGTCTGAGCGCGGGTCACGGGCTCGGGCTTCTATGAAACGCTGGAACTGCCCTGGGTGGTGAACGAAGATGGCTTACTCAGACACTTACGGTCAGATCTACAACGTCCAGACGCTCATCGACCATGCCGCTCGGCGATGCGGAAAGCTGGCCGAAGAGCTCACCAGCGAGCAGCTGCTTACGGCGCGGGAGTCGCTGGGCTTTGTGATGACCAATTTGATCAATATCGGTATACAGTACTGGGCGGTTGAAAAAGAAGTCATCGGTCTGACCCCCGACAAATACATTTACAAGTTGCCCGTTGGGGCTAATGATGTGCTGAATGCGCTGTATCGCACTATGAACCGCCCCACGGGTAGCTATAGCACCTCGGCTGGGGGAACGGTCAGCAACGTAGCCGACAATGACGTCGACACGTACTGCCAGCAGACCTCAGCTAACGGCAACATTACGGTCGATTTCGGAACAGATAACCCCGTTTATGCGGGATCTATCGGTGTGCTGCCTTATGTTTCGGGTGGTGGAAGTGCCACTTGGACCTTCACCCTGAAGTATTCAGCTGATGGGTCGACTTGGAACACACTTGAGAACGTCGGCACTACGGCGGTGACTGACAATCAATGGTTGTGGTATGACATTGACCCCGGTCAGACCGTTCGGTATTACCGAATTGAGGCCTCAGGGGGCACGACGTTAGCACTGCGTGAGTGGTACGTGGGTAACAACAGTCGCGAGATCACGATGTCGCGCCTGAACCGTGATGATTACACCAACTTGCCTAACAAGAACTTCACGGCCAACCAACCTTATCAGTTCTGGTTCAACCGCACCATTCCGCAGCCTGAAATTTACCTCTGGCCGACGCCTTCAGATCCGTTTGTGCAGATGACCGTTTGGTATTCGAAGCAAATCATGGACGTTGGGCGGCTTACCGATGACCTGCAGATACCTCAGAGGTGGTACCTCGCCACACTCGCTATGCTCAGCCACCAGTTGTCGCTCGAACTGCCCGCAGTCCCTCTCGACCGCGTTCAGTACCTCGAAACGCAAGCCGAAAAGTACCTGAACCTGGCCGAGCAAGAAGAACGCGACCGTTCTCCTATTTACTTCGCGCCGAATATTAGCGTTTACACGGCCTGACATGCCTATCTTCCTTGACACCACCGGATACTCATCGCTGGCGATTGCGATCTGCGACCGTTGCCGGATGAAACGCCCGTATTCGGTGTTGATGAATGACCCGAACTTTGCGGGTTTGAGGGTTTGTAATGAGAACTGCGCGGATCAAAAAGATCCGTATCGCCTTCCAGCACGGCAGACCGAGCGCATTAATTTGCGTTTCCCTCGGCCTGATGTTTCCGTAGCGGCGATTCAGAACAACCTCGTCACCAATAATCAACAAAGCGTTATACTTTCAACCGAAGGCAATACCCAGACGCCCGAGAACAATGGGAATCTTGATGGAATAGCGATTTCACCATAATGGCTAATCAGACTATCACGCAGTTGCCTACCGCGAACGCGCTCACTGGTACCGAGCTAGTGCCTATCGTGCAGGACGGCGGTACCGTTAAGACCACCGTAGCCGATATCGCCAATGCGCCGACGTTGACATTTAGCTTTTTGACTGCGACTTCCGAGGCGGGATTGCCCGATTCACGGTTGCTTTCAACACCGGGTAACGGTCTTACGCTGACCGACAATGGCGCAGGGTCAACGTTGGCTCTGGCCCTTTCGGGTGCTCCGGCGAGTTTGATCACTTCGGGCACGGGATTGCAAGTCAAAACGGGGGCTGCCACACTCACGGCACGCACTTTTACCTATAGCGGTAACGGGTTGAGTGTTACAAACGGGGACGGCATAGCGGGTAACCCCACGATTTCGCTCGCCGGCTACGCGGCACAGGTCGCCGGCCTCACCACGGGCGCGGGCTTAGTCGTTAGGACTTCGGGTGGCGGGGCGCAAGTCGTGACGCTCGAGGGCGTGGCTGATCAGATAACGATAGCTGATGGGTCGGGGGCTAGCAATCCGCAAATCGGCATAGCCTCTAACCCAACCCTGCCAGGCACAGGCTCGGTACGAGTACCTTCGGGCACTACGGGTCAGCGCACTGCGCTACCCTCGGCAGGGGCCATGCGTTTTAATACGTCGCTGGCGCAATTTGAGGGCTATAACGGCTCGGCTTGGGGTTCGTTAGGTGGTGGGGGTGGTGGTGGGGGTAACGTCGCCATTCAGCTTGACGGGGCGCTCATCGGCTCTGAACCCGCGTTGAACCTGATCACGGGAACGGACGTAGTGCTGACTCCCGTAGATGACCCAGCGAACTCCAGAGTCAACATCACACCTTCACTGGTGAACACCGCAGTAACGGCTGCCAGCTATGGGTCGGCATCTCAAGTAGCACAGTTTACGGTTGATGCAAAAGGCCGTTTGACGGCAGCTTCTAACACTTCAATTGCTATTTCGGCTTCTCAAATCACCTCGGGCACTTTGCCCGTTGTGCAAGGTGGCACCAACATAAGTGGCTATGCCATTGGGGACACACTTTACGCCTCGGGGAATACGACGCTCTCAAAGTTAACAATTGGGAGCGTCAATCAGGTCATGACCTCAACGGGAGCCGCCCCTCAGTGGGTGAATGGCTCAACCCTGAGCGTAGGCACAGCGACAAACCTTGCGGGTGGTGCTGCTGGCTCTATACCGTATCAAACAGGTTCTGGTGCAACGAGCATGCTCGCTGCGGGTTCAGGGGTGTTGGTTGGTGGTTCAACCCCCTCTTACAGCAACTCGCCTTCGCTGACGGGCACTAACTTTTCAGGCATACCCAACGCTGCGCTTTCTAACTCTGCGGTAACTATAGGCACCACTTCGATCGCCCTTGGGGCCACCTCACTGACCCTGGGTGGGTTGACTACTGTTAGCGTTACGCAAGACCCCTCAACAGCGTTTGAACTAACCACTAAGCAGTACGTTGACGGGTTGGTGTCAACAGGCCTGACCTATCATCAACCTGTTCAAGCCGCCACGACGCAAGACCTTGCGACCCAGACTGGGGGTACTGTTATTTATAACAACGGTGCGAGTGGTGTTGGCGCGACGATTACGCTTTCCGTAGCACTTACGACGTTGGATGGTTACTCGCTTGCTAACACTAATCGCATCCTCGTTAAAGACGAGATAAACCAAGCGTACAACGGCATTTACACCTGGGCTACGGGTGGGTTGGTCCTGACCCGCGCTACCGATGCTGACAGCTACGGCACGGGCACAGGTGACTTGAGTCTGAATGATTACTTTTTCGTTCAGAACGGTACTGTTAACAAAGGCACTTCATACGTCTTGACCACAGTGGGCACGATCACCTTTGGGACCACGGCTATTACGTTTGCGGAGTTTTCAACGTCCCAGGTGTACACAGGGACTTCGCCCATTCAGGTTTCTGGTACGGTTATTTCGCTCAACACGGTACCTGTGGATTTTGGTGGTACGAATATTACCTCCTACACGGCTGGAGACCTCATCTACGCCACCGCAGCAACCACACTCAATAAGCTAACGGTAGGAGCGAGTGGTGCCTACCTTTCAAGCTCGGGCACTGCGCCGCAATGGTCGGCTGCAGCCGCACTGACTAAAACCGATGACACCAACGTTACGCTAACGCTGGGTGGCAGCCCTTCAACTGCACTACTGAATGCGGCGTCACTTACGTTAGGTTGGGCAGGGGAACTCGCCACAGGCCGAGGTGGCACTGGCGTATCGAGCTACAACGCAGGCGATCTTCTTTATTACGCCTCGGGTACAACGCTTTCAAAGTTAGCTATTGGCTCAAACACCTACATCCTGACCTCATCAGGGTCAGCACCCCAGTGGTCAATACCTTCAGGTATCACGGTTGGTACTGCCACAAACGCTGTAAACGTAGGCATTACGGACGATGCAACCACCAACGCAACAATGTATCCCGTCTGGGTCACGACAAACACTGGCAACCTTCCCACTAAGGTCACTTCAACCAAGTTGAGCTTTAACCCTTCGACGGGTATTTTGACCGCAACTGGCGGCGTCGCAGGCGGCACTTTCTGAGAGGACTGAAATCATGGCAGCATCAGGGTTCACCCCTATATCCCTCTACTACTCGACCACGGCTGCGGCTGAGCCTACAGCGGGTAACCTCGTCAGCGGTGAGCTTGCGATCAACATTGCTGACGGTAAATTGTTTTATAAAAACAGTAGCGGCAATGTTAGGTTGTTGTCTATCGGGTATGGGTCAAGTACGGTAACGCCCACAAATGGTGGCGTTCAGTACGGAACGGGAAGTGCCCTGGCGCTAACAGCAGCAGGTTCTTCAGGCCAAATTTTGCGCTCAAACGGAGCAGCAGCGCCCACTTGGGCAGACCTTTCATCGCTGGGTGTTAACACTATCTCTTTTGGGTCCACGGGACTTACGCCTAGCACAGCGACCTCAGGCGCGGTGACCGTTGCTGGTACGCTAATTACTTCCAATGGCGGCACGGGCCTGTCCTCCTACACCGCTGGGGATATGGTCTACTACAGCACAGGCACGACGCTGACCAAGTTGGCCGTCGGTGCTGCAAACCGTGTGATGACTTCAAGCGGCTCGGCTCCGCAGTGGGTTGACTCACTTACTGGTCTGAGCAGCGTTTCTTCAACCGCCTTCACTGAAAACAGCTACCCAGTTGTCTCCCAATCCGACATTGGAACTGCCCCTAACGAAATCCCGTTGAATCAGTATCTGGGAAGTATGGCGTATCAGGATGGTGATACCTCAGATATAACAGTTTACGGTGTAAGAGTAGGCCGTGGCGCAGGCGCTGTGGCTACCAACACTGCTGTTGGAAATACTGCTCTCTACTCCAACATCACCGGCGCAACCAACACTGCTGTTGGCAGTCGGGCTGGATACTTTGTTACAAGCTCAGATAACACCCTTGTTGGCAATGATGCTGGACGAACGATTACTACGGGCTCTAATAACACTGCGCTTGGCTCTTATGTAATGAACAACAGTGCGGGCGTCACAGGACAGGATAACGTCGGTATTGGGCGAGCAGTTCTTAGTGCGTTAACAGGCGGTTCATACAACACTGCGGTAGGAGGTCAATCTCTTGTTTCCAACACCACCGCCTCTTATAACACTGCTGTTGGTTGGCAGGCACTTAATGCTAGCAACAGAACAGCCGACACGAATGGGTACAACACTGCGATTGGATATGGGTCTGGTTCTGCAATTACAACGGGTCAGAAAAACACCATCATTGGTGCTTACACCGGCAACCAAGGTGGCCTCGACATCCGCACCTCCAGCAACTACATCGTGCTGTCGGATGGGGATGGGAATCCGAGGTTTTACGGGAATGGAAACGGTGCATTTACCGTAGGCAATTCAATTACCGCTCTTAATCAAGCGGCTGGCGTCATGCTGTTGGTTGCGGATTACAACAACGGGGGCTATGGCTGTATTTCTATTGGCGCACCAAGCGGGAATTATGGGTCTGTTGGTTATGGCTTTGCACCAACTAGTACTGGATTCATTTATTCAGTTAATGACTATTCATCCCGGATCAATTTTGGTAGCAACATTACTACTTATACCTCCCCTATAGGTAGTATAAGCAATGGAATCGTATATACGCAAGGCCCGTATGTTGCGAACGGAGGCACAAGTTGGACAAGTTCTTCTGACGCACGACTCAAGAATGTGACTGGCGGCATCACTGGGGCGCTTGCCAAAGTTCAGGCAATGAATCCAGTGTGGTTCTCATGGAAGCGTGATGCGGCAAATGCTCAGAATCTTGGTTTCATTGCACAAGAACTCCATCAAGTGCTACCAGAAGTCGTTGATGTGCCAACCCATGAAACTGATCCACGATCTGGTGAGCAGAACTACTGGGGTGTCAACTACACGGAAATTGTTCCGCTGTTGACCGCAGCCATCCAAGAACTCAAATCTGAACTCGACACGGTGAAAGCCGAACTTGCTGCACTGAAAGGAGCTTAAGCCATGATAGCTTTCACCAGTGGCTACGTTGCCATAAGGAACAACAAATGAGCATTGCATCCCTATACCCAAGCATCAACCCATCACTGCTTTTGGATTTTGCAAATAGCAAGGTATTAGACCCGCGCATTACCTTTACCCGCACGACGACAGCTACCTACTACGATGGTGTGACCACAGCGAAGGCTGAGGAGAATCTGCTGACGTATTCGCAAGAGTTTGATAATGCGGCGTGGAGTAAAGCAGATGCTGCCGTTACTGCGAATGCAACCACGGCTCCTGATGGAACATCAACAGCAGATTCCATGATTCCATCTGCAACGAACGCTGAGCATAATATTGGTCAAAGTATCAATTATTCTTCTGGCAGCATCATTGGTTCTATTTACGCCAAAGCAAATGGATACAATTATTTGCAAATTAACTCAGGCTTTGACACTTCTTATGTAAATTTTGATATTACAAGCGGAAGCGCATCAGTTACAGCAACTTCTGGTGCAAACATTTCAGGAAGTATTCAAGACGCTGGTAACGGATGGTATAGATGTATTGTTACTTACACCCCGTCTTTAACGGGTAGCCAACTATTACGATTTAACATCGTCAACTCAGGTACAGCCGCACGAAGAGCCGCATTTTTGGCTAACGGCACTTCTGGCGTTTACCTCTGGGGCGCACAACTAGAACAACGCTCTTCGGTCACTGCCTACACAGCCACTACATCCCAAGCCATTACCAACTACATCCCTGTATTACAGACAGCATCAGCAGGGCAGGCTAGGTTTGACCACAACCCAACCACGGGTGAGTCTCTGGGGTTGTTGATAGAGGAGGCGAGGACGAACTTGCTGACGTATAGCAATGACTTAAGTAATGCGGCTTGGGCAAAAGATAGCTGCACAGTGTCGTCGAATGTTGTTATTGCTCCTGATGGAACTTTGACTGGAGACAAAATTGTTTCTGCTAGCGCAACTGCCCAAACTGGAGTGGGAGGGAGTTCGGTTACCGTTACAGCAGCAGATCACACCGCTACATTTTTTGTCAAACAATCCGAGGCTCAATTTGTTCAAATTTTGTGGACTTCTTCTTTATCTACAAATTATGCAAACTTTGATATTCTTAATGGAACGGTAACGGCTGGAACTTATACAAGCGCATCTATTACATTGGTTGGAAACGGCTGGTATAGAATTTCCATAACCAGTACCTTATCTGCTGCAACTGGCAGACCATATTTGTGGTTGATTAATAGTGGAGCGTCGGCAAGAAGCGCCTCCTACACCGGAAACGGATGGAACGGCATCTACGTTTGGGGCGGGCAGCTAGAAGCAGGCTCCTTCGCCACTTCCTACATACCCACAGTAGCCTCAACAGTAACCCGCAATGCAGATGCTGCCAGCATGACTGGGACGAACTTTAGTAGTTGGTTTGGTAATGGAGAAGGAACCGTATATACAGAATTTGCTAAATTTGGTGTAAAAGCATACGGGTATTTGTATTCCATTAGTAATGGCGCAACAAACGAAGAGATTTCATTAAATTTTGATTCTGCTGGAACCATTCTGTACGCCAGAATATATTCAGGTGGCGGCTACCAAATGCAGGCAACTTTAACTTCAAGCGTGACGGATAATGTTTTTTACAGAAATTCATTTGGTTTTGAAGTTAATAATTCTGCCGCATCATGGAATGCAGGTGCTGTTGTTACCGATTCAGTCTGCACAATACCAAACTGCAACGCTCTTGTTTTAGCTGCATCGGCAGCCGGTTCTGACATTCAATCGTGCAGAATTAAAAAGTTTGCTTTTTACCCGCAGCGAGTTTCAAACACCAATCTTGTCGCGCTTACCACTTAAGGAGCAAACATGAACGACTACAGACTCCAACTACCCGACGAAGCTACATGGTGGACTGCTGCTGATGCTTGCAACTGGGTAAAGTACGAATACGAACCACAGACGGTAGAAATGGGCCAAGAGCCAGCAGAACCCGTTGTAAAGCGTAAGTGGTTAGATACGAATGGCAAAGACTTTGATGTCATCGGAACCATCTACAAGCCCACAGGTAATGTCATCCAGCAGGGCGACATGCAGACGCAGGAAATGGCAGCTATCGCAGGGCATCATGTCAACGTACGATTACATTACTCGGAGCTACCTGAGTCTTTGAGACAGTACGTTGTTATCCCTAACAATCCTGTCCGTGGCTGGGCAGGTGGATGGTATGAAGGGCAATGAGCCTGCTTGTGTTTATTTTCTAATTCATTGGAGCAACGCATGAACCCTGTACAAGTCAACCTCACGCTCACTCTTGATGAAGTCAACGCCTGCCTCACCGCGTTGGGTAATCTGCCTTTTGTGCAGGTCAGCCCTTTGATTGAAAAGATCCGTGAGCAGACCGTACCGCAACTCCCTGTACCTCAGCCACAGGAGTCCAAGCCCGAGGCGCAGAATGTCTGACGATCTTGACAAACGCTTGTCGGTGCATGAAGCAATTTGTGCGACTAGATATGAAAACATCGAAAAGCGCTTTGATGACGGCTCAAGGCGTATGCAGCGTATCGAGTGGTTGCTGTACATCACGATTGCTGCCGTCTTGCTTGGGCCTGGGGTTGCGGCCATGTTCGTTAAGAAACTGCTTGGGATATGAGTCTTGACCTTTTTGTGTTTATTCATTCTGTGGGTCTGCCTATTGCTGCCGCTTGCGTTGGCGGTTACTTTGTTTTCCTAACGCTGAAATTCATCTTGGCTGGTGTTACAAATGGCGTCAACAGTGTGGCAAGTATGGTTACCCAGCTTGAAAAGCGTATCGAGACCATGAACACGCAGCTTCAGAGGATTGATGTCAAAGTGACTCACAGCCTTGGCTTACAGCCTGATTACGGTCGGTTGGCAAGGGCTGAAAAAGAGGACAACAGGAAGGATTAATGGACTTCAATGTTGGCAAACTGGTTGAGGAGTATGGCTTCCCAACAATTGCCGTGGTCGGTCTTATTTATCTGGTGTTTTATGTTTGGAAGTGGTCAACGGAAGAGATTGATCCAACCCTGGGTCAAGCCAAAAAGTCTGTCATTTCACTCATTGATCGGGTCAGGATGTTGGATAACGATTTGATTAGGCTGGATGAAAAACTCCAGACGGTGTTACAACTCCGAGGCGAGAAAATCCAGCGCGAAACACAAAGGGCTAAGGAACAGATCAATAAGAACGGAGAACACTGATGTTAGATATTATTGGTGGCGGTCTTTTCGGTACGATCTTCGGTGGCTTGTTTCGCCTGGCACCTGAGGTTTTGAAGTTTTTGGACCGCAAGAACGAACGCCAGCATGAACTCAGCATGTTCAACCGTCAGTGTGAACTTGAGCAGATTCGCGGTGAAATGAAGCTGGCCGAAATAGGAGCCGAACGTGATAAAGCAATCGATACTGGCGTTATGGCTGCATTCGAAGCTGCCATCAACTCACAAACCGAGATGGCTAAAGCTGCCGGTGGCTGGGTGGCATCGCTCTCGGCTTCAGTCAGGCCGGTGGTGACTTACTGGATTTTGGCTATCTGGTCGGCATCGCATATCTGGTTTGCGATCATCGCTTCCCGTGAAGGGCTACCCGTGCAGGAAGTCTTCAAGATGATCATGTCGCCAGACTTTGCCGCACTGGTAGCAGGCACGTTTAACTATTGGTTTCTTGACCGTACATTGAAGGCCAGAGGGCTAGCGTGAAACTAGACCTAGCCGCTGAACTGTGCCGGAGGTTTGAAGGTTTTTCAGCTAAACCTTACCTATGCCCTGCGGGGGTGTGGACAATCGGCTACGGGTCGACTTATTATCAAAGCGGCGACCGGGTCACAAAAGACGACCCCCCGATTACCCGCGAATACGCCGAGCAGCTGCTCATGCATGAGTTAGTCCACACCTACGCACCGGGGGCGGTTCGGGCCTGCCCGGTACTGTTGACCTTGGCGATTCAAAATAAAGATTGGGGAAAGTTAAACGCCGTCGTAGATTTCTGCTATAATCTAGGGGTGGGGCGCTTACAAACTTCGACTTTGAGGCGTAAAATAAACGCTCAAGACTGGGAAGGCGCAAAAGAGCAGCTCATGCTCTGGGTGCGCGGGGGTGGAAAAGTGTTACGCGGTTTGGTGCTTAGGCGTCAGGCTGAATGCAATCTAATGGGGTGAGGAAGCTATGAAAGAGGTATGGGAAAAACCACGGCCTAAGTCACTCGGCAAGCCCAAGTCTTTGAGCCCTAATCAGAAACGCGCCGCTAAAGCCTTTGCAAAGCGTTCGGGCACTAAGTACCCTTCGCTTGTGGCTAACATGGCCGGTGCAAAAGCCAAGAAAGGCTGGTAACTGCCATGACCGTCGCCTACGTTATGACCTACGACAGTTTGGTCATTGACATTCAGCAGTACCTCGAGCGGACCGATACGGCCACTCTTGAGCGCATTCCGACGTTCATCGGACTAGCCGAGCAGATCATCGCTAGTCAGATTAAATTTCTTGGAAATCTAACGGTTCAAACCGCCACGCTCAACCCTTCAGACCCGATTATTAATAAACCGGCCCGCTGGCACAAAACCGTCAGCATGAATCTGACCGTAGCGGGCGAGCGGCAACCCGTACTGTTGAGGCGGTATGAGTACCTGCGCGAGTACTGGCCTGACCCCACTCAGACCGATGTGCCTCGGTTTTACTGTGATTACGACTACACTCACTGGTTGGTGGCTCCTACGCCTGACGCCGCTTATAGCTTTGAGGTGTTGTATTATGAACGGATTCAACCGTTAGACTCGAGCAATCAAACCAACTGGTTTACCGTTTACGCTCCGCAGGCGTTGCTTTACGGCTCACTGCTGCAGGCGATGCCCTTTTTGAAAAATGATGAACGCGTGCCCATGTGGCAGGCCCAGTACAACACCATCATGCAAACCCTTATGGCCGAAGATAAGCTACGTATAGCGGATCGACAGGCCGTTGCTGCGGATAGTTAAAATCATGAGCTATACAAGTCCGTTCACAGGTGACGTGGTTCAACCGACCGACGTCTCTTACGAATCAATTACGCTCACCGCCAACTTGCAGTTGGTTTGGCCGATTAACGGCAACACCGCCGGCGACACGCCCGCTGCCCGAATCATGGAGGTGACGGCTTCGAGTGCCGGTCTTGAGCTGCGTATGCCGCCGGGTAATCAAGTGTCGGTGGGTCAGGATGCGTTGATCAAAAACACGGGTTCTGAAACTTTCACCGTCAAGACCTACAACGGCAACGGAACGATTGTGTCGCTGCCGGCTGGGACGGCACGTTATATTTACCTGACCGACAACGGTAACACCTACGGCACGTGGGCCAACTTTGAGTTTGGTGCGGGGACTTCAGCCGCCGATGCGGCGACGCTCGCCGGGGCCGGACTGCTCGCTTCGGGAGCGACGCTGAACCAGAGCCACCCTACCAGTTCGATTGCGGCTTCTTACACATTCATCAGCTCTGATCGCGCAAAAACTTACATCTGGAGTGGTGGCGCAACGAGCTGCACACTACCTGCGGCGAGTGTGGTGGGTGATAACTGGTTTTTGCTGATCAAAAACAACGGTACAGGAACCCTCACGGTCAACGGTGCGGGGTCTGACCTGATTGACGGTAATGCTTCAAAAGCCTTTCAACCTGCTGAGTCGGCTTTTGTTATATGCACGGGCACAGCGTTTGTGACGGTTGGGTTCGGGACCAGCACCAATTTTGAATTCGGTATTTTGACTAAAACTGTCTCAGGTGGAACGGACACGCTTACTGCTGTTGAGGCATCTAATGTTATTCAGCTTTATACGGGAGCACTCGGATCACCGGAGATTGTAGTTTTTCCGCCCGTTGTAAATCTGTATGTCATCAGCAACCAATGCACTGGGGACACGTTTACCGTAACCACCGGAATCGGCGGGTCGGCTTCAGTCACGGTGCCCTCCAACTCGCAGGCCACCTTAATCTGCGACGGAACAAACTTCCTCAACGCTAATACAACCATCGCCGGTGCAACGGCGCTTTCAATCATTAGCGGCTCGGCGGCTGCACCAGCGATTAATTTCCTGGCTGAAACCAACACGGGTATTTACAGACCAGGGGCCGGGCGATTTGGTCTGTCGATACTAGGTGTTAGTCGCTTTGACTTGAGTGCCACGGGTTTATCAATAGCGGGAACGGGAACTTTCTCAGGTGGGGTGAGCGGGGGTACGTTCACATGACCAAGAAGGTCTTTGCCCTTGATACTCGGCCTGGCATACAGCGAGACGGTACCCTTTTCGACAAAGAGTATTACACCGATGGGCGCTGGGTGCGTTTTCAAAAGTTCGGGGGCGAGTTTGCTCGTCCTCGGAAAATGGGCGGCTACCGTCAGATTGTGAACGGGCTGGCTGGCCCCTCCCGAGGTATTTACGTTGTCGTCCGAAACCTTTTCAACAACGTCTACAGTGGCTACAACGACGGTCTTCAGGTGGTGCCCATTAACAACTCAGGGGTTGGCTCAGGTATTAAAGACTTTGCTTTTGGCGGCCCGTTGACCACGCTGTCAATCGTTACGGCAGGGTCAGGCTATGTTAACGGCACTTACACTAATGTGCCACTGAGCTACAGCACTTCGGGCACAGGGCTGGGAGCGCGAGCCACCGTCACCGTAGCGGGTAATGTGGTTACAGCCGTTACCATCACAGGTGGCGGGATACGTTACGTTGAGCAGGACCTGCTAACTGCGAGTACTGCCGATATTGGTGGGGGTGCGGGTTCGGGGTTGCTACTAAAAGTGACTGCAATCGACTCGCCTTTTACAGCTTCGGATGACAACTCCTGGCAGTTTGATACGTTTACCGACACCGTTGGATACAGCGCAAATTTGCTGCTAGCGCACCCGTCGCAGGACCTCAACAGCATTGACTCAGAAACCAACACTAGGTTGCTATGCGGCCCGCTAACGGGGACAACGCTCTGGGCGGCGGGGCTGTTTGCCGTTGATGGGTGCTCGGTTGTGAGTGCTTCAAAAACCGTGACGCTCTCGGCGTTAAATTTGAAAATAGCCGCAGGTCAGGTCGTAAAAGGCTACGGTATACCGGCGGGCACCACTGTTGAGTCTGTGGTGGCTACGACGGTCACCCTGAGTCAGAACGCTACTGTTTCGAGCACCACTACGCTCACCTTTGACAATGAGGTTTCGATCTCGGGCGGCGTGGTGTCCCTACATCCGTATGTGTTTGTTTACGGAAACAACGGTTTGATCTGGAACTGCTCGGCAGGAGACATTGACGATTGGGTTTCGGCTGATGCTAATCGCGTAAACGCTGCCACGGGCAAGATACTGCAGGGTTTACCGGTGCGAGGAGGCTCAAACTCACCGAGTGGACTTTTCTGGTCTTTGGACTCATTGGTTCGGGTATCTTACGCGCCACAGAGCCTTGGTGTTGCGGGTACGGCTAACTTTGCGGCTACCACTTACTGGCGTTACGACATCATCACCTCTCAGTCCTCATTTTTGTCATCATCAGGCGTTATTGAGTACGATGGCATTTATTTTTGGACAGGGGTTGATCGGTTTTTGCTCTACAACGGCGTTACAAAAGAGATCCCAAATACGTTCAATCAGAATTACTTTTTCGACAATCTCAACTACAACCAACGGCAAAAGGTTTGGGCCACTAAAGTGCCGCGTTACGGCGAAGTGTGGTGGTTTTACCCACGGGGTTCAGCAGTTGAGTGTACCGATGCGGTGATTTACAACGTGCGCGAAAACACCTGGTATGACACCGGGGAAGCTCTCGGAGCACAGCGCTCGGCAGGTTACTTCTCGCAGGTCTTTAGGTTTCCCGTCCAGGCAGGTTATGAAGTAAATAACTCGGACTCCATCAACGCGGTCAGCATCACAAACGCCGGCTCCGGTTACACCAATCAGACCTACTTTTACGAGCCGCTCACGGGCGGCACGGGTACGGGAGCTACGGCTAATATAACGGTGATTGGGGGTAAAGTCATCACGGTCACCATCAACAACCGAGGCACCGGCTACTCGGTAAGTGACCTGTTGACGGCTACGCTAGCGGGCGGGGGCGCTAACTTTGAGTTAACGGTTGACTCCGTTCGGCAAGAGGTTTCACTGTGGCAAAATGAAATCGGCAAAGACCTCGTGCAGGGCACTCAGGTGCTGGCGATTGAGAGCTACTTCACAACCTCGGATTTAGGTGTGGTGGCCGGAGGTCCGGCGACTTACTCCCCCGTGGGTGAAAACCGCTGGACAAGAATCGAGCGCGTCGAGCCAAACTTTATTCAAACTGGTGACCTTGAGTTGTATGTCGTCGGACGACCCTATCCCGATCAGCCTGACAAAACCACGGGACCGTATACGTTTGCACCAGGCACGGGCAAAATCGATATGAAAGAGCAGCGCCGGCTGCTGCGTTTGAAATTCGTGAGCAACGTCGCAGGTGGCGACTATCAAGTCGGTAAGATCATCGTTGACGCTGATACGGGCGACGTCCGAGGGTACACCGTATGAGCGTAGCACTAATCTATGACCCGCGCTACCATACGTTTGATTCTTGGGCGGCGCTGATGTGTGAGCTGTACGCTGCGCAGCAGCTCCAAATCCCCACAACGGACTTGGATTGGAAGTCCTGGGCGGCAGGCCTAAAAGCCATTGACGTGTTCGCCAATGAGGCTATCCCCGAACCGTATCAGTTCGACGACTGGCAAGAGTGGGCCTCGGCAGTGGTCGGGGCCGTTAACCCGAGGACTAACTAAAATGGCTCTACCGGCATTACCGAGCGGCTGGGAAAACTACAATCCCTTGCAAAAAATCGACTGGTTTAACGCAAACCAAGTCGATGAAGGGACGCTTCGTAATTACGCCTCTCAAGCCGACATTGATTGGATGAAGAGCCAAGGTTATCAGGGTTCTTACGCACCGACAGAAACCGAAGCTGTCACGGGTGTTAAGCCCGGTGGGTTGGCTTCAGTTGTTCCGCAGCCTGTTTACACTCCTGAACCCGTGGTTGCTTCAACCGCGACACCTGCCAGCGGGGCACTTGCGTCCGCATCGACCGTAGATCCAAAAACCGATGTAGACGCGACTTACACAGAAGATCGTTATAACCCTAATGACCCTGCGTCAAAATACTACATAGCAGACCCTAACGCCGGTCAATATGTGTTTGACCCTATTACTGGCAAGCCCACCCTTGTTTCTAGCACTGGCGCAACTTCGGTTACGGGTGCAACAGGTAATGACACAGTTACAGGTGCTCTTTCAACAGCGACTGGACCCGTATTAGGCGCTGATCTGGCCGATCTTTCAAATGAAACCGAGGCGGTAACTGGTGTCAAACCGGGGGTTGATTTCAGAGCTAGTACCACAGCGGCTGAGGATTTCCTCATGGCTGCGGACCCTAACATCCAGCAAGCATTTTTCAAACCTGGCTCAAGTGATCGTTATAACGGAACATTTGTTGAGACTTTCAAAGTTGAGAACGGTAAGCTAACACCTATTCAAGCCACCCCCCAAGACATAGCATCGGGCAATGTGCTGTTCTATGTAGGGGGTGCGCCAGGTGGTGATTACGCAGGCCAGAATCGCGTCGCTCAAGCCTACATGATGAAAAACGGGCAGCTAACGCCCGTTGGCGAAGCCAAGCCTTACACCGTACCTAAAGAGACGCCATTTTTCAAAGAGTTTTTGATCGAAGGTGTTTTACCTATGCTGCTCGCAGCAGCGGGTGGCTCGGGAATAGCCGAAGCCTTAGGTGGCACCCTTTCAGGCGGTGCGCTTACAGGTGCAAGTGCGGCTTCCCTGGGTAGCGGAGCACTGAATTTTGGTGCTCAACTGCTACGCGGTCAGGACCCGCTTGATGCACTAAAAGGTTCGGTTCTAAGTTATGGTGCGGGGCAGATAGCCAATCAATTTTCAAACATGTTACCTGCAGAATTTTCGGCTGCCGGTAAAAATATTGTTTCTCAACTCATCACGACAGGAAAAATTAACCCAGTTGCCTTGGCAACAAGTGCCGGCATGGCCGCTGCGGGTGACCTTGTGGCGGCTGAAACGGGTCTTGATAAGAACACAGCAACATCGCTTTTGAACGCAGGTTACAGAGCTGTGCAGGGCGATTTAACGGGCGCAGCTACGTCACTTTTGCAGTCCGGTGTATTAGGCTCATTAGCCCAAGGCTCGACCTCGGATATGAGTCCGCAAGATCGTGCTGCATTTCTTGAGGCTAACGCTTCACCGCTTGGCGTGAGTGCGCTTAGTCCGATCGCCGCTGAAGATGAGCAGATCGCACTGCTGCAGCGTCAAAATGCTGCCAATCAAGCCCTATCAGATTACCTGGGGCCAGGTAATGACTTAAGCCGTGAAGGTCTTGTTAGTCAATTGAAAAACCTTGGCTTCACGGCAGATCAGGCCGAAGGTTTCGCACTACAAGCAGATCAGCGAATCAATATGCAGCGCGTTGGCGCTGACGTGATGAGCCGCTACTCAAAGATTGATCCTGAGTTCGGCACACCACAGCTTGATCGAAACACGGCTACACAAGAACTTGTGGCGGCTGGCTTCACATCAGATCGTGCTAATGAAATATTGAACGGTATTGATGCGCAAAATGCGATCAAGCTTGAAAACCGGCTAAGCGTTCAGTCTGCATATCAAAACTTTACGCAAGGCAAAGGCTCTGAAGATCAATTACGCAGCGCCTTGACCTCTGCTGGCTATAGCGACGCGCAGATCAACGAACTTGTCACTCGAGGCCGAGGTGTTCTTGAAGGCAGCAAATTAACCTCTGGTGAGCAAGCACAGGTTCGCGCTGAGAACCTGCCCGACATCAGGGGCGAGATTGCAGGCAAGAGCAATTTCAATGATGCCTATGCTTTAGCGCGGGATAAACTCGGTGCTGATGCCACGTTTACCTGGCAAGGTAAAACTTATAGCACTGCCACGGCAGCAGAAAGACCTGACCTATCAGGCACAACAAGCAAGCCATCCACTGAAGTCCCGTATGTTGCACCCAACGGTATGCATAACCGCGCAGCCTTTATTCAGGCCGGTGGAGGTACAAGCGATGCTGATTACGCCAAGTACGTTCAGGCAGTAAACGCGCTAATCAGCGAAGGCAAGTCAGGAACCCTTATCACGCCAGCATCAGTCAATAGTGCTGGCAAAGAGATGCCATCGACCACAGGCCCGGTCACAATGGAAAAGCCCAGGGTGGACTCAGTGCTTGGCAGTGTTGCTGCGCAAGGCGTAGCGAGCTTCGGAGCTAACTCAATCGCTGGCGCATTAAGCGCACTTGGCTTTACAGATGCGGGTAGGACAGTGCTTGATAAGGCCAATCAAATTGCTGCTGCCGCTACTGCAGCAGAAGGCGCTGACATCACGCAAGGTAAGAAGGACATCAATGCTGCCATCCAAAGAGTTGGCGAGTCCTCTGGAATCAAAGACTTTGCTACCAATATTGGTAACTTAGTATCAACGGCTTTTAATAATCCAAAAGCATTTGGCGCTACTGTCGGCAGTGAAGTTGTTGAAGAAGTATTGCAACTTGCCACACTTAAGTTTCCTGGCAGCTTCCTTGTCAAAGAGACCGTTGCCTCAGCCTTAGAAAATGGCGGTGCTGCTTACAACACGGAGTATGAGTCACAGATTGCCAAAGGCGCTTCCAAGGAAGATGCGCACCTAGCCGCCCAGAAAGCTGCCGGCACGGCTGCTGGCGTCACCGTAGCCCTGGCAGGCGGTGCTGCTGGCTTAGGCAAGGTGGCAGGCAAAGTCTTTGGCAGCCAGGCTGATGAGGCAGCAAGTGGCGTATCTCAAGTTGGCAAGACCACGCTGAAAGAGTCAGCGCAGGAAGTGCTCGAGGAAGGCAGCATTGCCGGGTCGATTGATTTGGCGTTGGGTAGGCCTGTCGATGCTGTAAACGCGCTCACAAACATGACGGGCGGTGCTTTGTATGGTGGCGTTACGGCAGGCTCTATGCAGGGCACGAGGCTTGATACGCTCGATCAGGCCGCATCAACATCGATTGGCTCAGGCGTTCAAGCCTCATTCAATGACACACTCGCTCAGACTGGCAACATCGTTCAGGCTTCAACTGGCTCGGTTACGACCGCAATAAATAATGGTCTCAATCCTGGCGCGGCGGTTTCAACAGTCATCAGCACAGCCGCTCAATCGGGCGTCGATATGTCAACTGCTATCGCTTCGTCAGTTGATGCCGGCCTTTCAACCGCTTTAAGCAGTGGCGCAGGTACTTCAGCAACCGTAAGCACAATTGTTGCCGGGTCGGTTACCGCATCACTTAATAACGGCGTTAATGTCACGACAGCTATTGATTCAACCGTTGGGTCTTCCGTTAAAACAGGCATTGCAACCGGGGCCGATGCCTCAACGGTGGTTACAAGCTCGGTCAGTTCAGCCGTATCAACAGCCTTAAATAATGGCGCGAGTGCTTCAACGGTGGTTACAGGTGCGGTTAATTCTGCGGTGACATCAGGACTTGCTGCTGGGGCTAACGCCTCGACCGTTATCGCGTCATCGGTAACTGCGGCCGTCTCGACAGCTACGCAAAGCGGTGCCAATTCGACGGCAGTTGTTACAGGCTCAACGAGCACGGCCGTATCAATCGCAATCGCAAGCGGCGTTGATGCAAGCACTGCTGTTAGCTCCGCTGTGACTGCAGCCACTAATGCAGGGGCTAACGCCTCGGTTGCTGCGGCTTCTTCGATTACGGCTGCGATCGCTGCTGGCACGGACACCAACACGGCTATCGCGGCAGCTACGGGTGCGAACTCAAACATCACGGCAAATAGCACAACAAACAACAATGTCACATCCACAACCGCAACGGATGCGACGACGGGTGTAACGAGTCAGACCGTGGTTGACAGTACCAACAATACGTCAACGACCATCACAACCAATAACAACGTCACTTCGCAAGTAACGACGGTTGGCAGCACGACCACTACGGTCACAAGCGATGTAAACACGGGCGTGACCACTCAAACGACGGTTGATGGCACTCGCTCAACAGATGTTACGGTTGACACCAACACGAATGTCACGACACAGGTCGTTACAGATACGAACACAAACACTAAAGTTACTGTAACGTGGAGTCCTGACGGAACGACCAAGGTGACGTATACGGACCCTGAAGGTCAGGAAACTGTTTTTGATGATATCGATGTTGGCGATCCTCCCAAGATTGATATTGTTGCGCCTCTTGAGCCTGTTAAACCTGCGGAACCAACCCCTAAGACTCCGCAGCCTAAAGTTTCTCAACCAAGCAGCACTTCAAGTGCCGTGATTCCGTCTGCGGGTGTCGTAGCGGCAGGTGTTGATTGGTTAGGCCCGCAGTTTTTGAAGTCTAAAGAGCGCGGCACTTACGTTGACCCGCTCGCTGAATTTCAAGCCTTGCAGCAACAAGCCGATCAACAGCAACTACTCAGTCAAATACAACCCGAACTAGCTAATGTTTTAACGGAGCGCGGTGCTATGCCCTACTACACCTATGGCCAAGAGCCCTCGATTGATGAAGTTCTGGGCTTGCCCGATCAAGAATCTTCAAGCTATAATGAATCGGATTACGTTCCGGTGTTCAAATCAGGCGGAAAAGTATCCCCGTTGAACATTCAAATGATGTACGCCAAAGGTGGGCACGCTCGTGAAGACTTCCGCGACGGTAAACATGTGGCTGGTCCCGGTGATGGGCAGTCGGATGATATTCCGGCGTGGCTCGCTGACGGGGAGTTCGTCTTCCCGGCGGATGTGGTCAGCGCCCTCGGAAACGGCTCAACAAAGGCCGGAACCGAAAAACTCTACGAGATGATGCATGAGATCAGAGGTCGTGCTCGCTCAAAACACCCGAAAGACCTGCCTCCGCCGGCGCACAAAAGCCCACTCGATTACCTGAAGAAAGGCAAATAACATGGCCGGATTATTTGAAGGTTCTGCTCCAGACCCCGTTGAACTAACTAAAACCTCGGCCGCAAAAGCGCCGGAGTATCTCACCAACTATCTCACCGCGCTGTCTCAAGCGGGAATGGGTGCGTTGGGTACGGCTACACCAGGCACTGGTAGCGGCGCTTCAACGTTTACACCGTTTACAAAAACAGATTTAGTAGCTGACCTTCCCGATTTTTATAAAACGCTCATGACTCCGAAGACTGACGCAAGTCTGCCGGGTCTTTCAGACCTGACGCGTTATCAGAGCGCGTTGGATCAAGCTCTTACGGCGGGGAAAGCAGCCTCTAAGAACATCGGACTCACGTATGACGCAGAGGGGAAACCCATTTTCTCAGACGAGCTACGATCGTTTTATGACCCATTTCAACAGCAAGTCATAGATGAAATGCAAAAGCAGTCTGACATCAACGTGCAGCGTAACGTGCTGCCCGCCCTCAAAGCGCTGGGGGTGAGCGGTATGGGCGGAGCGTTAGGGAGCAGTCGCACTGGAAACATTAGCGGTCAGGCACTTGCGGACATTGCGGCCAATCTTCAAGCGCAGCAGACCGCTGCTCGGTCGAAAGGTTTTCAAACCGCACTAGACGCTGCGCTCAAACAGCAAGGCCAATTAGCAACCGCCACGAGTGCTCTCTCAGGTTTAGGTTCTCAGGAGCAGGCGGCCGCAACTTCGGGGTTGAAGACTTTGAGTGACGTGGGGGCTGCTAAGTTGGCTTATGATCAGTCTAAGATAGAAGCACCGCTCAAGCGAGCTTTGAATGTGGCTGAGATTATGCGCGGTTACACCTACCCCACCAGCTCGACTGAAACCGCTGAAACGATTCCAACAACTTTCGCCCCCTCACCGTTGCAGCAGATCGCCGGACTTGGAACCTTAGTCGGAGCGGCGTTTCCGTCAGGTGGTCAAGGTATCGGTAACAAAATCATCAGTGGTGTTGAGAACATTTTCAGTGGTATAGGTAATAGCGGTTGGGGATCTTTAGGCCCTATCGGGGGAGGGGGTACAGAAACTGGTCTGATGGGTGATTTTGGGACATAAATTATGACTACTTCCAAAGGCGCTTTGCCCGTTTCTTACTACACCGAGACGCCCGGTGAAAAGAAAAGTCTTGAAGATTTTTTACGCATTCAAGAAGAGCTTGAGACAGCCCTAACTAACCGGCAGCAGTTGTTTGACCCGGTGCTGCTCGCGA